>Ga0181564_10000385_pt1 | contig 38440 bp, 34 predicted proteins | sample 011ome_24_FD_134512 | JGI IMG/M metagenome (GOLD analysis project Ga0181564, IMG submission 134512) | Coastal salt marsh microbial communities from the Groves Creek Marsh, Skidaway Island, Georgia - 011513CT metaG (megahit assembly) | ecosystem: Environmental > Aquatic > Marine > Intertidal... | reverse complement strand
AGGTAACGGTTACATTTCCCTTTTTCAAAAACTGCGCAGCGGTCATGATTCCGCCTGTTCCTCCTCCAATAATTAATAGTTTTTTCATTTCAATGTATTTTTTCTCAATATGAAAAAAATAATTTGTTTCATCTGTAACAAAAGTTACAAATAAAACTCAAAAAACGATTAAATACCTTAACTTTTAATTAAAACTAGGCTTTTGATTTGAATGAAAAAACTTTCATTTTTTTTATATATAAATAAAAAATATGTAGAATGTCTTATAAATATAACCTTGGATATAAGAAAAAGTTTGTGTGCAAAATAATTTTAATAGCCCCCATTCCTCTTTCTCACGAACCACTCTACCCCAAGAATAAGAAGGAGCAGATAAAACAAAAATTTGAGTTCGATCAAATCTTCCACCTCTTTTTCTTCATACCTAACAGCTGTCATCGATTCATTACTCACTATAAATTCCGGCAGCAATCCACTTTCATCCAATGACAAAAACTTGCCATTTGTATTGGCACTCAGCTGCGAAAGAACTTCTACATTGGCTCTGGTTTGAGTAAGTTCTAGATTGATTTTTTCTACAGAAAATTCGCCTGATTTCGTCTCAGTGGCTCCGTCAACTAGTGTGCTAGTCGTGTATGAATACTTTCCATCCCTTAATTTTCCCAAGGAAAGTTTGTAGGCTTCCCCATCGGGTGAAAACAAGAATTGAAATTTCTCATTTTTTTCATCGGTTAGTTCGAAAGCAACTTCTTGAGAATTTATTGGCTCATAGCTTTTGTTGTATACCTCAGCTCTCACAAGAATTTCGTCACCTTGCACATAAATAGGCTTTCCTGTAACCCTAAATCGGCTCTTATCTTCCTTTGCCACGAGGAACTGAACCGACTGCTGAAATAACTCATCTACGCTTTCACGGTTGCCGTCTTCGGCATATTCTTGTAATCGCCATCGCCACATTCCTTCGCCAACAAACACTCCCCGTTTTTTCTCCTCTTGGCTGGAAAACATCAATAAGGGATACTCCGTTTTAGCTGGACCTATTCGCTGATACAACGCTACTTGAGAAGAATTACTTACCTCGTACTTATTAGAAAACGGAACTTGAATAGGACTATAACTTCCTAACTTGCTCATTGCCTCCCTAGAAAGTTCAAATTGATTGAAATTTGGATTCACGGCCAGTCCAGCCTCTGTCTCGTTCTTAGTTGCTATTATTTGTATACCCAACCCTAATTGGTTAAAAAATGAGTAATCGACCTGGTTTCCCAAAAAGGCAAACACAGGAACAGCGCTCCCAAAGATTTGAGAGACTTGGAACTTCGAACTGGGTAAATTATGGGTAATGATCAAACTATATTGATTCAAATCTCGGGGAATATTGTTTGCAAGCTTGGTGTCTAATTCGTAATTATCATTTTCCAACAACCCATTTTTGATTGCCTGCACATCTGGATGAGGGGAATTGGCGAGCAGTAAAATTTTCTGTTTCGATTTCAATACCTCTACATAAAAGGATGTTTCATTGTTTTGAAGAGTAACCTCCCCCTCTATTCCCTTAATTTTAATGGAGAATTTTTGCAAACCTACTTGACTAGCCTCAATCTCAAACCTCACTTTTTGCACACCTTTTGAACTGGAAATTTGGATTGGCGTCTCAGACAAAACCGAACCACGAGACTGGATTACAACACTTGATTTTGCATCTAGAACTCCCGCAGACAGAATTGCTACTTCCACAGGGAAGGTATTTCCTTGATAGGCAATTTTGTTGTGAAAAACATGTTCTATCCAAGCGTCCTTTTGTTGGGAAGAGTCCCCTAGCAAAATGGTATTGACAGGAACTCCCTTAAACTCTTTGGCTGTGTACAATGGATTACTCCCTTGATTGTATATACCATCTGAGGCGAGTACGATGGCTCCCAAATTCCTGTTGTAGTATCTCTGTTTTATTTCCGAAAAAACGGCAGAGAGGTTTGTTCCATTTTCATTAAAATCTAGCTCATTATTAGTCGATAATTGTTTTCCAAAAGTATAAGAGGCTACTTCAAAATCCTGAGAGAGATTGGCAGCTAATTCAGCCATTTTTGTTTTGTAACGAGTTCCGTACTCGCTAGAATCCTGATGTGCCAAAATGGAAGAAGAATTATCTTTCAATAACACAACAATTGGCTTTTCTACCTTGGTTTTGGAATATTCGAGGAGAGGTTCAAGAAGTAAAAAGCTCAGAAAAAACAAACTCACAAAACGAAAAATACTCAACAGTCGTTTCCAACTTTTGAGCATTTCGGTCAATTTAGAATCATTTCGATATAGAAAATACGCACCTAATCCTGCAATCAATAAGCAAATTGCAATGTACCAAATTGGTGAATTAAGAAGAATTTTCAATCAGTCAATTAATTTAGGTTAGCATTCCTCCACAAACGTGAATCGTTTGTCCAGTGACGTATGCGCTCATGTCACTTGCCAAGAACACTACTACATCGGCAACATCATCCGGTGTTCCAGCTCTTTTCAAAGGTATGTCTTTTACCCAACCTTCTACCACTTCTTGGTCCAATTTGGCTGTCATTTCGGTAGCAATAAATCCTGGTGCAATTGCATTACTCCTGATATTTCTAGATCCAAGCTCTTTGGCTACCGATTTGGTAAAACCAATCATTCCCGCTTTAGAAGCCGAATAGTTGGATTGTCCAGCATTTCCGTTTACTCCCACAACAGAAGTTAGGTTGATAATAGATCCTTTTCTTTGTTTTAACATAGGTCTTTGAACAGCCTTTGTTAGGTTAAATACAGATTTGAGGTTTATTCTAATCACATCATCCCAATCTTGTTCAGACATCCTCATCAATAATCCATCTTTCGTAATTCCTGCGTTATTCACCAAAGCATCTATCTGTCCAAAATCAGCCATTACATCTTCCACCAATTTTTGAGAAGCCTCAAATTCAGAAGCATCCGATTGATACCCTTTTGCCTTTACTCCCATTTCTATCAATTCTTTTTCTACTTCCTTTGCTTTTTCTGGTGAAGACAAATAAGTAAACGCGATGCTTGCTCCTTGTTCAGCGCATTTCATTGCTATTCCTTTTCCAATTCCTTTGGAAGCACCTGTTATTAGGACAACTTTCTCTGCTAATAATTTCATTCTACTGTTTTTTTATCTTGGTTTAGTTCAAAGATAATTGATAAATGATAATTGACAAATCATAATTAACATTTAAAAAAATAGGTCCACCTCTAATATTTGGCGTACTTTTGTGAAAGAAACGTATCATTTATTTTTTTGAAGAAAACATGGAAGACATCAAACTAAACACTATCGAAGAGGCGCTGGAAGACATAAGAGCTGGAAAGGTAATCATTGTAGTGGATGACGAAGACAGAGAAAACGAAGGAGATTTTTTAACGGCAGCGAGAAACTCTTCTCCGGAGATCATCAATTTTATGGCAACTCACGGTAGAGGACTTATTTGTGCTCCTTTATCTGAGGCGAGATGCGAAGAATTGAACCTCGACCTAATGGTACAAAGCAACAATTCTCATTACGAAACTCCTTTTACAATCTCGGTTGACCTCATCGGTCAGGGATGTACTACCGGAATTTCGGCAAGCGATAGAGACAAAACTATAAAGGCACTGATAGATCCTTCTACCAAACCTAATCAACTGGGTAAGCCAGGTCACATCTTTCCTTTGAGAGCAAGAAATGGAGGTGTATTGAGAAGAGCAGGTCACACAGAGGCGGCCGTAGATTTATCTAGAATGGCTGGATTCGAAGAAGCGGGTATCATTGTAGAAATACTGAATGAGGATGGAACCATGGCAAGACTACCTCAATTGATGAAAATTGCCAAAAAACACGAAATGAAAATCATCTCTATTGAAGACTTGATTTCGTATCGAATACAAAATGAAAGTTTAGTTGAAAAACAAATAGAAATCCAACTTCCTACCGAATATGGAAATTTTGAGTTAGTTCATTTTTCTCAAAATACTGACGGCAAAGAGCATTTAGCCCTTGTAAAAGGGGAATGGGAAAAGGACGAACCCATATTGGTTAGAGTTCACTCAAGTTGTATGACTGGAGATATTTTTGGTTCATGCAGATGCGATTGTGGACCTCAACTTCACACTGCCATGAAAATGGTTGAAGAAGCTGGCAAAGGAGTAATCCTGTATATGAATCAGGAAGGAAGAGGGATTGGATTACTGAACAAACTAAAAGCTTACAAACTTCAAGAAGAAGGATATGATACCCTTGAAGCAAACTTCAAGCTTGGATTTAAAGGCGACCAACGAGACTACGGAATTGGAGCACAAATACTTAGAAAACTAGGAGTTACCAAAATGAAATTAATGAGTAACAATCCGCAGAAAAGAACGGGATTGATTGGTTACGGGTTGGAAATTGTAGAAAACGTATCGCTCGAAATAGAAGCTAACGTGCATAACAAAAGCTATCTTGAAACAAAAAGAGACAAAATGGGACATACCTTAAAAATAAAATAATCCCTTTTGCTCTCATTAACCTAATATTCTATATTCAAAACATGCGCTGGTAATAAATTGCTGGGTTGCATGTTTTTTACCAATTTTATACCATGTCCAAAACCTTATCTATTGTAAGAGTACCAGAATCTACCAACAATTCTCTGCGAGCTTGGAGTGCTGCAGACGAATTACTCATTCATCAATTGGAAGAATCCGATACATCTCCCCTAGTTATTTACAATGATTCTTTTGGATATTTGAGCTCCCACGCGGCACCCAGAAAAACATTTGCGGCCCTGGATGCCAAAAGTCAAGTAAAAGCCACCCTCGAAAACTTTTCGAATAATTCAATCTCAGTTGATCATTTTGAGGCCGTTTCACTGCTGAAACTACTTTCCGAAAAAGTGGAAATTGGATTAATGAAAATTCCTAAATCACTGGAGTTGTTCGAATTATTTCTTTCTCATTTTGTAAAAAACTCGAACAAAGACGCAACGCTCTTCTGCGGTTTTATGACAAGAAATTTTACCAAACAACTGTTGGAAATTGGAGCAGAATATTTTGAGGAAGTAGAACAATCACTATCAAAAAAGAAAGCAAGAGTATTGATACTGAGAAAACCAAAAGTAGTATCAGAAAAAACAATGATTAAATCGATTGAGTTTGGCGAGTCAGAAATCAAACAATATTATGGGGTATTCTCCTCTCATCATATCGATTATGCTACCCAATTCCTCATCGAAAATTTGGAACCTCCCGAAGAAGTGAAATCTGTGCTAGATTTGGCTTCGGGTAATGGAATTATAGCGAAAGAAGTGCAACAATTATTTCCGGATGCAGACATTGCTCTCGTTGATGACTCTCAGTTGGCGATAGAAAGTTCTAAATTAAATGTAAAAGGAGAAAACGTTTCCTTTTTTCACAACAACAACTTAGAAGACATCCCCTCTAATTCTTTGGATTATGTGGTATCCAACCCTCCTTTTCACATAGAATATGAAATAGATATTAGCTTGCCTCTGAGGCTTTTTAGAGCGGTTGAAAAAAAACTAGTAAACGAAGGAAAATTTCAGCTTGTAGCGAACTCTCACCTAAACTACAAACCTCATTTAGAAAAAATATTTAAAAGAGTGTCTGTAGTATTTGACAACGACAAATTTGTTGTGTATTCTTGCTATAAAAGGTGGGACAAGAACCAAGAATGGTAAACAGTTTTGTTTGACATTGTTTTCACATTTTATCAAATAAGATCATGAGAAAAGAACAAATTCTTGCACTACGACCGGAAATACCTCAAGCAGAAATCAATCACGGTATATCTGAGATAGAGCAGTTTCAAAACAACACCTTACGACCAATTATAAAATTTCAACACGAGATTATTCTATCTATTTTTTCTTCTTTTGTACGAAAAATACACAAAGATTGGGGGTCTATTTCTAACGAAAAAAAGACTGTGATTATTGAAAATGTTTTGAGCAAAAATCAACAAATAAAAAATAACTACACAGGAATCATTGGAGGACTCATGAGCCTGGAGGAATTCGAGTTCTATCAACTCAATGTTTCGGAAATAAACAGAAGGATTTCACAAATTATTAAACAAAGAATCCAAACAAATTTGGCAGACCTATAGAATTTTGTACCTTTTAGATGGAATCTAAAAAACGAACAAAAAACATATGCCATTCAATCATATTGAGTACAAAAAACCCATTTATAAAATAAAAGCTCCTCTTAGAGATCATCTGGATCAATACTCGAGATTATCAGATTTATCCCTCTCTTACGAAGACTTACTGCGATATCAGCAACTAATTCCGATTACGGATATAAATGGGAAAGACACCAACTGGTTTTCTGCGCTGTACCCCATAGAGGAACAAAAATATTTTCAAGAAGAATTGGTGAAAATATACCAAACTCTCGTGGCTGATGGTGACATTCTTAATTATGTAAAAGTAGGAAGTATCGATTTTTGTTCGTTTGGAAATTCAAAGCCATTCAGGATCAAAGTGATTAATGAAATTAATGACAACTACGATTACTTCTATATCAAAAAAGCGGATTCTTCTCGTATCTATGGATTGGAATTAGAGGAGATTTTTTCGCCAGACAAAGTAACTTTTTTAGTTAACAAATCTACTCTCATTGAAGACCACGTTGTGGGGATTCCTTGTGACGAATTTATTGAAAGAAATAAAAAAGTAAAAATTGAAAACCGACTGAGGTTTGCCAAAGAGTTTGTTAAATTTAACGAACGATGTTTTGTCCGGCTACTGGGCGATATGCGAGCCTATAATTTTGTGGTGGAAATCACGCAAGACTTTGATAATGTTCAGTACAGGTTACGAGCGATGGACTTTGATCAGCAAAGCTATGAAGGTCGAAAAAACATGTATTTACCCCAGTATTACAAAGACAATCTACCTTTAGTCGATTTGGCAAGAGAACTCTTGACCGATGAAATGGCTCAGCAGTACATGAAACAAGAAAGAGTGGCAATGAAAAAACGTTACTTGGCCAACAAGCAAAGGACAAAATCACTGCTACGAAGGATGAAGAAAGACACAATTAGCTCGAAAGAGAATATAGAGTCTCTTAAAAATGAGTTTGCCGAATATTACAACAACCCTCAATTTTTAAATTTCAAAACAATGGGGCAAATTTTAGAATTACACATCGAAACTAAGTTGGGTATAAAAATATTCTAGCTAAATCTACCTTGAGTTCCCACAAAATGGAACCGAAAATATGTTACTTTTACGAGACACTAATCAGAAATAAGAATGAACAACTTTGAATTTTACAATCCTACCAAAATACTATTTGGAAAAGGCGAAATAGCTAAATTAAAAAACGAACTACCAAAACAAGCAAAAATCCTTGTTCTATACGGAGGCGGAAGTATCAAAAAAAACGGAATTTACGAACAAGTAACCGAAGCATTATCAGAGTTCGATTGGATGGAATTTGGTGGAATACCACCCAACCCAGAGTACCAGATTTTGGTAAAAGCATTGGAGGTAATAAAAAAAGAAAACATCACTTATTTATTGGCTGTGGGAGGTGGTTCAGTGATTGATGGAACTAAGTTTTTATCCTCAGCAGCACTATTTGAAGGAGAAGAGCCTTGGGACATATTAAAAAACAAAATTAGAACTGAGAAAGGGATGCCTTTTGGGACTATTCTTACTTTGCCTGCTACTGGCAGCGAAATGAACTCGGGTGCGGTGGTAACCAACACCGAAACCAACGAAAAACTTGGAATGGGAGGTCCTGGGCTTTTTCCTCAATTTTCTATATTAGACCCTTCTGTGGTGAGTTCCATTCCTGAAAGACAAATTGCCAATGGTTTGGCAGATTCTTTTACCCATGTACTGGAGCAGTACATGACCTATCCAGTAGACGCAATTCTTCAGGATAGATTTGCCGAAAGTATATTAAGTGCCATTCTCGAAACTGCTCCTAAAATCATGGACAACCCAAGCGACTATAAAACTGCCTCAAACTTTATGTGGAATTGTACCATGGCTCTCAATGGTTTGATCCAAAAAGGAGTTCCTACAGATTGGGCCATCCACGCAATGGGACATGAACTTACTGCATTTTTCGGAATTGATCATGCACGAACTCTCGCCATTTTGACCAAAAGTCATTACACGTATAACCTCGAAACCAAACAAGAAAAGCTAGCCCAATGCGCAGAGCGAGTTTTTGGCATAACCGAAGGTGATGAAAAAGAAAAAGCAAAACAGTGCATTGAGGCTATCGAAGAATTTTTTCTATCGATTGGCATTAGCACTACACTTTCTAGTTACACCGTTGAATTTGAAGGAACTGCTCAAAAAATAGCAAAAAGATTCACTGAACGAGGATGGTTAGCAATAGGAGAACTAGGTAAACTTACTCCTGAACATGTAGAAAAAATCGTAGAAATGAGCTACTAAACCCCGGTATTATGGCAGATTTAAAATCTAACAATAAGTCCCTCATTCTTTCTTCTTTGGCTCCCACATTGGAGTCGACAGAAGAGATAGAAAAAGAATTTGAGAGCCATATTCAACTAAAACAGATTAAAAGAAAAGAAATTATTCAGGAAAAAGGAGATAGCTTAGCAAAAGTTTATTTTGTGAGAAAAGGGCTCCTCAAAAGCTATGTGTTAGACGAAAAAGGCAAAGAGCATATTTTTATGTTTGCCCCAGAAAATTGGATAGTCACTGACATTAATTCGGTAACAAATTTTGGGAAAACAGAACTTTTTATTCAGGCGGTGGAAGATTCTTTAGTGGAAGTTGTTCAGGGAGAGTTTTTTTTGAAACTAACTCAAGATAGAAATCAAAACTATAAAGAAGAAGTAAGGAAACTACTCAAGCGTAACGCAGTTCTTCAGAAAAGAATAATCTCGCTCATGAGCAAAACAGCATTAGAAAGGTATGAAGACTTTATTTCAACTTATCCAAGTATTGTTCAAAGAGTTCCGCAAAAAATGATTGCCTCTTATTTGGGTATTACTCCGCAAGCTCTGAGTAAAACAATTTCTAATTCTAACAGAAAAGTTCAAAAATGATAACTTAGGTTAATGCAGCCAAGCAAGCATTAAGTTACATTTATACTTTAAATGATTGTTTGGTTTTTAATAGGGTTAAGCAATTGGTATAAAAACGGTTCTAACGAAAGTTAGAGCCGTTTTTTATTGGCAACTTGAGCTCCTAAAGTGTAACTTAGTAACTCCAAACAAACTATTATTTTTTTCTATGAAAATCAACGTATTCTGGATAAGAAGAGACATCCGATTATCGGACAATGTAGGTTTTGCTGCGGCTTTGAATGACAACCTACCTGTGTTACCTATATTTATTTTCGACAAACAAATTCTTGATGAACTCCCTGAAGACGATGCAAGAGTGAGTTTCATTCATGAAGAACTATCCAAAATGAATACCTCTCTCTCTAAACACGAGACCGGAATAAGAGGGTACTACGGAAAACCTCTCGAATGTTTGGTTCAATTGCTAGAAGAATTTGAAGTAAATGCCTTGTACACAAATCGAGATTATGAGCCATATGCGCTGAATAGAGATAAAGAAGTTACCGAATTCCTCGAAAAAGAAAACGTAGGTTTTCATACATTTAAAGACCAAGTAATATTTGAGAAAAACGAGGTAACCAAAGACGATGGAAATCCTTATACAGTATACACCCCCTTCAAAAATAAATGGTTGTCCCGTTTTGATGAAGCGATTATGATTAAAGATCACATCTTAAATCTTGAAAATTGCTTGAAAGGGAAGTTCGATTTTCCTGCACTAGAAGACATGGGGTTTGTAGATAGCTCCATCAAAGTTCGACCAATCGATTTAACTCAATTGGAGAATTACGAAGAAACTCGAAATTTCCCTGCAACAGACGGCACGAGTTATTTGGGACCTCATCTCAGGTTTGGCACTGTAAGCGTCCGAAGTATTATCAGAAAATTAGAAAAAAAGGACGAAGTATTTTTGAGCGAACTCATATGGCGAGAATTTTTCATGCAAATCCTCTACCATTTTCCTCATGTGGTAAGCAATAATTTTAGAGACAAATATGATGGAATAAAATGGAGAAACAACAAAGAAGAGTTTGATAAATGGTGTCAAGGAAAAACGGGTTATCCTCTAGTAGATGCTGGGATGCACCAGCTAAACAAAACAGGCTACATGCACAATAGAGTGAGAATGGTTACGGCTAGTTTCTTATGTAAACACCTTCTTATTGATTGGAGATGGGGGGAGGCTTATTTTGCAGAAAAGCTATTGGATTACGAACTAGCCTCCAACAATGGAAACTGGCAATGGTCTGCAGGAACTGGCTGCGATGCAAGTCCTTACTTCAGGGTTTTCAATCCCGAAAGCCAACTGACTAAGTTTGACAAGAAAATGATCTATGTGCAAAAATGGGCTCCAGAATATTCCGAACTTATCTTTCCTAAACCCATTGTGGAACATAAATTTGCGAGAGAAAGAGCTATTGCCACTTACAAAGAGGGAATAGAAAACTAACTCCTCTTTCTCCCATTACTTGATGAAGATTGCTATTTCACCAAAACACCTAAACTCAACTGTCATGAATATTTTAATTACCGGAGGAACAGGACTTATCGGGAAACGATTAACCCAAATTTTAATACAAAAAGGACATAAAGTTTCTATTTTGAGTAGAACCAAAAAAAACTCAAACACAGTTACTTATTACACTTGGGATATTGAAAATCAAAAGATTGAGAAAGAAGCAATTGCTGATGCAGAGTTAATTGTTCATTTGGCAGGGGCAAATGTAGGTCAAGGAAGATGGAGGGAGAAAAGAAAAAAAGAAATTATTGATAGCCGTGTGCAATCAGGAAATCTTCTTTTTCAGGAAGTAAAAAAACACAATCCAAATCTCAAAGCATTTATAAGTTCTTCCGCAATAGGTTATTACGGGATGATTACTAGAGAAACTCCGTTTGTGGAAAGTGACGCACCCGGCAATGATTTTTTGGCGGAAGTATGTACAAAATGGGAAAAAACTGCCAATCAATTTTCAGAACTTTCTACACGGGTTGCCATCCTCAGAACTGGTGTTGTGTTGGACAAAAAAGAAGGAGCACTAGCAAAACTCCTTACTCCAATAAAACTAGGAATTGGATCTGCTTTGGGCACCGGAAGACAGGCCATGCCTTGGATTCATTTAGAGGATATTTGTCAGATTTACCTTCACTTAATAGAAAACTCAACAATCTCAGGAGTTTTTAATGGAGTAGCTCCACAAACCATTACAAACTACGAGTTCAGCAAAACTGTGGCACACATTCTAAACAAACCATTTTGGGTCCCCAAAGTACCAGCTTTTGCTCTGAAAATACTGCTGGGAGAACAATCGGTTATTGCCCTCGAAGGCTCAGCGATTTCCTCTAAAAAGATTGAAGACAGTGGGTACAAATTCAAATTCAAAGAATTGTCTGTCGCCTTAAGGGATATCTTAGGATAATTCTGCTTTTACCCGTTCGAATAAAATTTTGAACCACTCTGTAAATTGGTCTGGAAACATAGTGATTTCCGTCTGTAAGTCTTCCGTTGAGACGTATCTGTAACTCGCAACTTCTTCCTTATTTATCTCTGGAATTGAGTTAGACACTCCAAAGAATACATGATCTAATTCATGCTCAATCATATTGTCATCGAGGTGAGCTTTATAAGTAAAACTAAATTTTTTTTCCAATTCCGACACCATACCCATCTCTTCCCGCAATCTTCTGTGAGCGGCATCCAATACTTCCTCATTTTGCATGGGGTGGGTACATGAAGTATTACTCCACAACAAACCAGAATGGTACTTATGAGAAGCTCTTTGTTGCAGCAACCATTCGTTTTTATCATTAAAAACCAAAACAGAAATAGCACGATGTAGAATACCCTTTCTATGAGCTTCCATCTTCTCTACATAACCTATTACTTCGTCCTTTTCGTTTACTGCTATTACTTCGTTTGGATTCATTTGGATTGGTATTTTTTTGCGAACTCAACGAACCTATTTTCTTTGTCATTAGCCAACAGGTTTGTCACTATCATCCTCTTCGTTTCTTCAGATACACTCGATTTCTCTAGATTCTTCTTGATATAAGTTACATCTTTTTCTACCTCGGAGTAATATCCCAAGAATGAGGGAGCATTCATTTGAACCATTAATCTGAGGTGGACATTTTCTACATTTCTGTTCATTTTTATGGACTGTTCCAATAGCTCTTTTCCTTCATTGAACAACCCATATTTGGAAAGAGGGTTAGAAACATACTGAGCCATCATCATCTTGCATACCGCTTTGTAGGCATTTATGGTTATTTTATCCTTCAAATCATCTACCATTATCTCTTCCTTTAAGAAAGCCTCGGCCGATGTTTTGTCCGATATTTTCTGGAACTCTTTTCTTACTCTTTCTAGGTCATTGCCGACAGTAAGAACAAAAGAGAAGGCCAGAACAGAGAAAAAAGTGAGTAAAAACCTCATATTATTCTCATTTTATAATCGAAATATGACTTAGTAAGAAGGGCAAACTTCATGGGATTGCTCACTCGTATTCTATTGGATTTGATATCTTCTACATCAGAATTTATCAGCTTTTTAAGGAGTTTGCTATAATATTTGTAGGCAGTGTACACCCCAAATTTAGCTGACTCTGGCAGCTTTTTTATCCCTTCAAATGCCTCATTAAAATCTTGTTGAATCTCAATAATAATCTCAGCTTTATTTTCTTCACTCAAGCCCATCCCTTCCAAATGAGGAAAATAAACCCTGTTCAATTCCTCCGAATCGGCTTTTAAATCTCTCAAAAAGTTTACTTTCTGGAAAGCGCTTCCAAGCTTCATTGCAGGCCCCTTTAATTCGTCATACATTTGTTGATCACCATTTACAAACACCTTGAGACACATAAGCCCTACCACATCCGCAGAACCATAAATATATTCTTGGTAATCTTCTGTCGTTGAATAAATATTTTTATTCAAATCAAATTTCATGCTTTTCATAAAAGCATCCACCAAAGCATAATCAATTTGATACTTTTTTAATACATCCTGAAAAGAATTCAAAATTGGGTTTAAACTTATTCCCCTCTCAATAGCTAATTTCAGGTCTTTCTCAAACTCCAGGATCAGAGTTTCTTTATCGTAATCGTGAAAAGTATCAACAATTTCGTCCGCAAACCGCACAAATCCATAAATAGCATGAATATCATCCTGAATTTTTGGAGATAGCATTTTTACAGCCAAAGAAAAGGATGTGCTGTAATTAGTCGTTACAATTTTACTTGCCTCATAAGACACTTTGTCAAATATACTTTTCATACTCTTTTCAAATTAACTTACTACTTTTTCAAATATCGTTTTAACACTCATCTTCTGAATCAATTCGCTCACCACTTTCCCTGAGATAAGCGAAGGCGGAACTCCTGGACCTGGAGAAGTGAGTTGGCCGGTAAAAAATAAATTTTCTACTTTCTTACTCTTTAGTTTTGGCTTTAAAAAAGCCGTTTGCTTCAACGTATTTGCAAGTCCGTAGGCGTTCCCTTTAAATGAGTTATACACCTCTACAAAATCCGAATGGGCAAAAGATTCATACACTTCAATGTGTGGTCTGATGTCTTCTCCCAAATGCTTTGCTAATCTATCACAAATTAAATCAAAGTACCTCTTCCTAATTTCTTCCGAATCATCAGTTAGTTCGGTGGATACAGGCACCAGAAAAAACATGTTTTCTTTCCCTTCAGGCGAGACAGACGTATCTGTTTTACTCGGACTGCAGATATAAAATAGCGGGTTTTTGGGCCATTTATGGGTATCGTATATTTCAGTGGCATGCACATCAAAACTTTCATCAAAAAACAAGTTGTGATGCTTTATTCCTTTTACTTTTTTATTGATTCCCACGTAATATAGTAAACTTGAGGGAGCCATCGTTCTTTTGTCCCAATATTTCTTCGAGTAATTTCTCTCCGAGTCCTCCAAAAGATTTTGTTCAGTATGGTGATAATCGGCACCACTTACAACAATATCTGCCTCTATCAATTCTCCGTTCACTTTCAATCCTTTGGTGGTTTTATTCTCAACAATAATTTTTTCTACCGAAGAATTGGTGTGAAACTCAACCCCCAATTCTTTGGCTACAGAAACCATCCCATCAACAATCTTTCCCATTCCTCCCATTGGATACCAGGTACCCAAGACCATATCTGCATAGTTCATCAAGCTGTAGAGGGAAGGAGTGTTTTGCGGCTTAGCTCCCAAAAACAACACTGGAAACTCCAATAGTTCAATTAATTTTGGGTGACTGAAGTAGCTTCTAATATGTTTACTTATTGGCTTAAATAAATCTAATGAAAGTCCTTTCTTGGCAATATCCAGGGTCATGAACTCTTTGATAGATAAGGAAGGTTTCGTCACAAATTCTCCCATACCAATCTCATATTTGGTTTGAGCCTCTTTCATAAATTGCTCAAGTTTGGCTCCTGAACCTTTTTCGTATTTTTCAAAATAAGCCTTCAGTTGGTCCATATCTGATGGAATATCGTCTGGCGAATCTTTCCAAAAAACTCTGTAGCTGGGAGACAATCGAACTAGGTCGTAGTAATCACTCACTTCTTTTCCAAAATCTCGGAAGTAACTCTCAAACACATCTGGCATCCAATACCAGCTTGGCCCCATATCAAAAGTAAATCCATTGATTTGTTTAACTCTTGCTCTTCCTCCAAGCGAGTTGTTTTTTTCGTACACCGATACACTAAATCCAAACTTTGCAAGATAACTTGCTGCTGAAAGGGAAGAAAACCCCGACCCTATTATTGCTACTTTTTTTCTCATTTGTTTATCAAATGTACAAAATAATTAAACAGAAACAGTGAGCTACCGAAATTATCTCCGTTCTTTCTAAATTCTATCTAATAGTTCTACGATGGAATCGTGAACAACAATGTTGTTTGGCAATTCACTTCTTTTAATTTCTTTTGTATTGTTCCCCAAGACGTGCATCGTTTCCCTCCTTTTAGCTAAGATATTATTGCTCACAGTTTGCAAATATTCCATTACCTTATCCTTTCCAGGCTCCACAGTGAAATAACTTATGTAGGTAATGTTTTCGAAAACGTGTTGCAATTCATATAAATTTTCTAATGGCACACTTGGACCCAAAAACACGGATTTATAACCTTTCAACATCAATTCAAAATGTAAGTACAAAATACCAATATCGTGAATTTCATTCATTGGCAAATACAAAATATAAGTCATATCATCCTTTGGACTTACATTTTGAACTCTCTCAATATTCACTAATATCTTTTGTTTAATCAAAGTGGAAATAAAACGCTCATGTGCAGGACTAATGGTATTTGTTGTCCACAAATTACCTATGTCTGTCAAAAGAATTAAAAATTCTTTTAGGAACACATCACGAAAGGAGTTTCGGGCCAAGAGTTGGTTGTAAGTTACTTCAAACAATGACTGATCGAAGTTAAGCATGGCGATTTTAAAATTATTCACCGCCAATGAGTTTTTCTTGTTTTCGATTGTAATCTCCTTTACCTTTTCATTGAGCTCTTCCTCGCTTATATCTGCAATATGCGAAATCTTAATACCACTGTTATTGAGCACAGCAATATTCAAAATCTTTCGAAGGTTTTGTAAATTATAGGTCCGTATGTTAGAATCTGACCGTTCGGGCTCAAGTAAATTGTATCTCTTTTCCCATATACGAATCGTGTGTGCTTTAATTCCGCTCAGGTTCTCTAGGTCTTTTATTGAAAAAGAATTTTTAATAGACATATTTTGTTTAATATTTTATAAAATATATTAAACTAAATTAAAACAAATATTTTTAGGATGAAGTTTATTTGGTCAAAAGTTATAAAATAAAAGTGATAGAGAGTAATTCAACACTTCAAAGCACTCAATCTTTCTTTTTAAAGTCGCCATTTTTCCATGCTTGAATAAATTGACTCCAAGCAATAGGGTTGAGAAGATTGTTAGGCGGTGCTTGACCTGCATAATACAATCTTGAATGAACATCTTGCATTTGCCATTTGAAATTCAGAGAACCTCCCGCAGGGTATGCCTCTTGTTTGAGCGCAAGGGTTTCTGGATTTAGGTTATTTTGTGCTCGAGCGAGGTCGTCATTTGGAATATCTGTGTTCAAGAACGCGTCTCTGAACTGCTCTCTTGATGGCCAAGGATACACATCTAGCTGAGCTAATTTTACCGTATCCTCTTCCATTGCATGAATGAGCGAGTATCTTCCATTGCTCAGAGTATCGGGTATTACATATGTTGATTTTTTGTACCCAATTGATGAAAAAACAATGGTATCGCCAGGCATGGCTACAAATGAGAAAAAACCGTAGTAATCTGAGCTAGTTCCACGGTACGAACTCTTTTCCAGTACGGTAACAAATGGCACTGGTTCTAACTTAGATCCAGCTACCACAATTCCTGAAATTTGAACATAAATCACCATTACCGAATCTTTTTTTAAAGCAACAGTGTCTTGTTGACTCGTAGCTACAGAAAAGACCAAAAGAAGAATTACTACCAGAAAAAATTTTATTGTTTTCATGCTACTTAAAGGTAACAAAATTAGAGTTCAAAATTCAACTCTACCGTTAAGAGTTGTTAATTAGTCTTTGTAAAAGACCCGTTTTACTCGTTGAGAAATTGAAGTAAGCACTTCGTAAGGAATTGTATCCATCGCTTCGGCCAAATCTTCGATTTTATTATGCTTGCCAAAAATCTCGATTTCATCTCCCACTTTTACTTCCAGTCCGCTTACCTCTATCATACAAACGTCCATACAAATATTTCCAACTATGTCGCATCGTGAATCATTCCAGTAAAACGAAAAATTTCTGTTTCCAAGACTTCTCCTCATTCCATCGGAATATCCTATGGGCAGCATCGCTATGGTCATTTTTCCTTCTGCTTTTGTTTTTCTTCCATACCCTATAGAATCTCCCTTTTCCAACTCTTTGATTTGAATAACCACAGTTTTTAATCGGCTTATGGGCTTTATCTTGGAGGCCTCATTTCCTACATTAATCCCATAAAGGCCTATTCCTAATCGCACCATGTCGTACTGGAAATCGTTGTAATTTTCAATTCCTGCTGTATTAAGCACGTGACGATGAATTGGGTAGCTAAACTGGCTAATAAGGTAGGAGGAATATTGCTCATACTGCTCTAATTGGTTCTCGGTGTAAGCCCTTTCATTTGGGTCGTCAGCAGATGAAAGATGCGAAAAAACCGACTTGACAAAGACTTCGGGTTGAACGTAAAGATATTGAACCAATTGTGGCAATTGAGTGGGCAAAAAACCAAGCCGGTTCATTCCCGTTTCAATTTTTATGTGAATGGGATACTCTTTTTTGTCCGATACTATTAAATCCTTTACGAGTTCGTCCAACATTTCAAGTGAATACACTTCGGGCTCTAGGTCATATTTAATTAAATCCATAAACGTTTCTGGTTCAGGATTCATTACTACAATTGGCATCGAAACTCCTTTTTTTCTCAAAGTAATTCCCTCATCGGTGTAGGCAACACCTAGATAATCTACTTTTTCTTGTTCTAAAAACCGAGGGATTTCTGTTGCTCCGGATCCATAAGCAAATGCCTTTACCATCACCATCAGTTTAGTAGTAGGGTTAATTTTCTTTCGATACACAGCTAAATTTTCAGCCAATTGATTCAAGTTAATTTCCAATACTGTTCTATGGTTCTTTTCTTCCAGCACCTTGGCTACCTGCTCCAGCCGATGATTTCTACTTCCTTTAATCAGCACATAATTATCTCTAAAGTCAAATTCTATTAATTGTGCCAAAAGCTCTGTGGTTGAATAAAATTGTGCTACTTCTATAGAAGAATCGATTCCTTTGATCTTTTCAGAACCTACTACAAGCAGTCGGTTGATACCACTTACGTTCAACAACTGAACTAATTTCGGGTCAGAGAATGGAGTTTCAGGAATTTCTGTTATTATGACCGTTTTAGGAAAATTATTTGCCTGGGCATTGAGATATTCCAGCGACAAAACCAAGGAGGAATAACTTATATTGTACCCGTCATTGATAATGGTTGAGTTTTCTACACCCTTTTTCATTTCAAGCCTAAGGGCTAAAGGAGACAGATGTGATATCCTAGATTGAATTATCGCTTGAGTATAGCCCATCTTCTGCATTACAGCAATACAAATTTTACAATTCTCAACGGAGGACTTATCAGTGAAAGGAAACTCATATCCTTCTATTTCTGATTCGAAGGTTACTCTTTCCGTTACATTCTTGAATAAGCGGACTTTTTCCTTTTCTTTTTGTTCCTGACTTACAAAACCATCCTGATGAGCCTCTCCCATTCTTGTTAACACACCAATACTTGGCTTCAAAATTGATTCTAACTTTTCCATCTCTCCCACTTCCGAAATTCCTGCTTCAAAAATTCCTAACGTATGAGTTTCATTTAAGAGCAGAACAGAAAGAGGAACTCCAATTTGTGAATTAAAACTCTTGGGACTTCTACAAATAAGAAAGTCCGGACTAAGCAGTTGGTAAAGCCACTCTTTCACTATTGTTTTTCCATAACTTCCAGTAATACCAATTACCGGAATCTGGTATTTCTGTCTGTGGTTTTGGGCTAGCTTTTGAAGTGCCTCAAGAGTATTATGAACCCGTATTGTTGTAATGTGACTATCACTGATTGTTATTTCCTTTGACACCACGAATACTTTTACTCCTCGTGCTATGAGATCTGGGATAAATTGGTGACCATCTCTTTTATCTGTTTCAAGAGCAAAAAAAACAGTGCCAGCCGAGTTTTGGACAGACCTGCTGTCTACCGAAACATGATTCACAAAACCTTCTCGCAAAAAATCTGTTTTTCCGTGAATACATTCAGTAAGTTCTTGCACAGAGTATTTCATCGTTTGGTTTCTTTATTAAAACAGACTCTACACAGAGGTTCATACATCTCCATCTCACCCAACATCACTTGTTGTTCGTCAGTTGTTTTTCGATGTGAGAATTGAGCCAAAGAGCCACATTTGACACAAATAGCATGTACTTTGGTGACATATTCAGCTGTTGCTATCAAGCCCGGCATCACTCCAAATGGCTTTCCAGAAAAGTCCATATCCAATCCTGCAATAATTACTCTTGCTCCATTGTTTGCCAATTGATGACACACTTCAATAAGTCCGTCATCAAAAAACTGAGCCTCGTCTATTCCTATTACCTCCACTCCATCTGCAAGCAACAAAATATTTCTCGAGGACGACACGGGAGTGGATCGTATTGAATTTTCATTGTGACTTACCACATTCTCATTGTCATATCTTTTATCGATTGCAGGTTTAAAAATCTCTACAGATTGATGAGCAAATTCAGCCCTCTTCAAGCGCCTTATCAATTCTTCTGTTTTTCCAGAAAACATCGAACCACATACTACTTCTATCCAACCTCTTTTCTCTTTCCCTTGCGTTAATAATTCTAAAAACATGCGATTTCCTATTTAACTCAAAATTACGAATTAATAAGACATAAAAAAAGGGATAACAATCGTGTTTTGCTATCCCTCTTCTCTTCCTCTAGACTTTTACTGATTCGAAACTTCCGCTCTCATCTTTCTTCCTCCTTCAAGTTCTACTCCATTAATTCCCTTCAACAATTTTCCAGCAATTTTTGGCGCCACATCTACAAAACTAAAGTTATCCATCATTCTTATTTTCCCGAGGTTCTTACCTGCAACTCCTCCTTCTTGACAGAGTACTCGGATTAAGTGACCTTTGTCAGAAAAATCTTTCTCTCCTACATTTAAGAATAGCGTTGTGGATTCCCCTTCTACATTTCTGTTGAAACCTCCATTATCTCTATCTCCTCTTCTTTCCCTTCTGTCGCTTCGGGGTTTTCGGTCTCTTCCTCTATCTCTATCTCTTCCACCTCTTTCTCTGTCACCTCTTCTTTTTTCGTTTCCTCTTCCTCTGTCACTCCCTCCTCGAGAATCATCATTTATGTCTCGCGCATTCTCGTAATAAGACAAAAATCTATTGAACTCTGCCGAAACAAATTTTGTGATAATCTCTTCTTTAGTAAATTCCTTCAGTTTTTCATCCACTGCAGACAGGTAGGGAGCAATTTGCTCTTCTTTTACTTCTACCTCTACTACTTTGTCAATCAATTGCATCAATTGTTTTTCACAAATATCCTTTCCAGTAGGAAATTTCTTTTGCTCAATCTTCGAATTAATTATCTTCTCAACAAACCTCAACTTGTTTGATTCTCGATTATTCAATAACAAGATAGAAGTTCCCTTTTTACCAGCACGAGCAGTTCTTCCTGATCGGTGAGTGTAACTTTCTATTTCATCTGGCAAGTTGTAATTAATTACGTGAGTTATATCATCCACATCAATTCCTCTTGCCGCTACGTCTGTCGCCACCAATAATTGAATATCTTTGTTTCTGAAAGCCTTCATCACTCGATCTCTTTGAGCCTGTGATAAGTCACCATGCAACGGTTCGGCACTGTAATTACTTTTTATTAATTTATCAGCCACCTCCGAGGTTTCTCTCCTGGTTCTACAAAAGATAACTCCGTAGATATTGGGTTCAAAATCAATTATTCGTTTCAAACCATGAAACCTATCTCTATCATTTACTTTATAAAAATGATGTTCAATATTTTTAGAGGCAGCATTCTTAGTTCCTACAGTAATCTCAATAGGATTATCCATGTAATTTTTTGCAATACGCACCACTTCTTTGGGCATAGTAGCCGAAAATAGCCAGGTTTGCTTATCATTTGGAGTATTCTCCAAAATTGCATCGATGTCTTCTTTAAAGCCCATATTTAGCATCTCATCTGCCTCATCAAGGGCTACGTAACTTACCTGAGATAGATCAACCCTCTTTCTTTTGATCATATCCATCAACCTTCCTGGCGTTGCAATTACTATTTGTGCACCTCTATTAAGTTGTCTTACTTGAGTATCAATACTAGCTCCTCCGTATACGGGAACAATATTTGCTCCTCTAAAGTTTCTAGAAAACTGCTGAAAATCTTTACTGATTTGAATACACAACTCCCTAGTGGGACAGATAACAAGACCTTGAGTTGTTTTGCTACTAAAATCTACTTGATTTACCATTGGCAAACCAAAAGCTGCAGTTTTTCCAGTTCCTGTTTGAGCAAGACCAACAAGGTCTCTTTCTTTTTCTAATAATTGTGGAATTGCTTCTTGCTGAATAGGTGAGGGCTCAACAAACCCCAAAGATGCAACAGCATCTAGGACCTCTTGCTTGAGGCCAAGTTCTAAAAATGTCATTTCTGATTTTTTTTAATTAATAATTACGAATAAAAATCTCTTAAAAAAAACACATTAACACGACATTACGAGGTTCAAGAAATCCTTATTGCTGTGCAAAGGTAAGGTTTATTATTAACAATACCGCAGATTCTGTTAATAAACAAAAAAAAAGGCACAAACAGTTGTTCGTGCCTTTTCTAATTGTTTGTACTATAAATTATCTTCTTCTTCTTCTTCTTTTCTGCGGGATAAAGTTGAACCCTGCAGTTAATTGAACTGAATGTTGATAAGAATCAAAGTTAATATTTTGAGTTACTGGCATAACACTACCAACATATCTCGCTCCCACTCGTAGTCCTTTTTCAAAATCATACATAACTCCTGCCACAACGGCAACATCAATAGTGTTGTAATCGATACTTAACATATTTAGTCTATCCGATTTTGATGTATTCACTGTAGTTTGGTCGTAAATAGTAATACTTCTCGTCACTTCATTGATTTCCGATTTTCCTAAAAACAACCCGATTTGCGGTCCGGCAAAAAAACTAAAGTAATTTTTTCTACCGTACTTCCCCGTGTTTGCCGCCAAGTTGAATTTAAAAAGGATTGGAATATCTAGGTAAGTTAATTTGTTGTAGATATAGTTCTCAGTGATAATTGACATAAGTGAGTCTTCCGATAAATTTTTCAAAACCTCATTGTAGTTTCTAAGACTAACAGAAGGTTCTATCTGAATTCCGATATTATCTGTAAAGGAGTAGTCCAAAAACAACCCGAAATTGTAACCAAAACCACCTGTTTTTGCATACTGCAAGTCTATTTGATCTATCTCTGGTTTTATTGAATTAAACTTAGAAACAATAGCTCCAGTTGCTGATTGTGGAACCATATAATATCCAACTCCTCCTCTAACTCCAAATTTTACTTGAGAAAACATTCCTAATGAAAACATTAGGAATGAACTCAGTAATACTATTTTTTTTGTACTCATAAAAGGTTACTTTGAGGTCGCTTATTTTGTAAATGCGTTGACAAATTGTAATCCCCAGGGTTCTTTCTTGAAAATCACCAATCCGAAAGAAATGTCTTTTGTATTCCAAGCCACATCTTTCTTTGCTTCAAACTCAAGATTTACTGTGTACCCTCTAGAAGCTCCGTTTGTTGTTAATTTGTATCCGAAATTTTCTTCGGAACTAATGGTAGTCGGTTTTGCAATTCTTGCAACATAGTTGTGATGAATTGTGTTATTTCCATCTGGGTGTCCATTTTGGTACCCTACGATATTGTCTACCATCATGTAAGGAGCTAAATAATATTCTCCTTCTACCTCAGCAAAAAACTTTGTTGTTGTTTTCAATAGTACACTTTGTCCTGAAACTTCCATTTCATAGTTTGAGTTGGCCTCAACGTAGTCAGATTCAACATGTTGATTAATTACAGAATCATCCGCGTTAGGAATGAAATTGTAAAAGAAAGTGGGAACAGACCCTCCAAGGTTAAAAGTTGGACCTACTTCATCAAATAAAGTTGATCCTTCAGCAGTAGTAAAAGCATCTTTCCAAGCCATAAACAAGGCCTTATTTTTGTAAGACTCTTTCAAAGTTTCAAACTGTGGAAACCCCCAAGATCCGCAAGGTCCACACCAAGTTGCCGTTCTTTTACCGATAACCGCCATGTTTGCTTCAGTCACTTCCAAAGTGTTTTCTGATTCTTCCATAGGTGAAGTCTTACGACACGCTACGAATGCTGTTGCAATTAACAGCCCTAGTACAATTTTTTTCATAGTTAGTAGATTTAAAATTTTGTGCAATATACAGATTTTTAGTCAATAACTCAAGAAATATTGCTTTCCATTGAGCTTTGATTCGAATGTACTAGTTTAAAGTACACTCATTTTTGAAATATCCATTTAAGTATGAAGCAGTTTCGCAAGTTGTAGTAGCGTCCTTTTTCTTTCCTGTGATCACCGTTTCCGTGGTAGTGGTAGGAAGTGGCGAAGTTGGGGTCGCATCGGTCAGTGTGCAAGTACACGTATACTCTTTGGGACCGCAACTAGACAAGGCAATTAAACAGGCGATAGACAGGGTCAATACTATTTTTTTCATCTTATTTTTTTTATATTCTTGGCTAATTTACAAATTTTTTTCGCATACCGAACTTTCTGATGAATTTTCTTTCTAAAGCAAATAGCTGAAAATAGACTCTGTAACTCAATTCAAATTTTGTTTCATTTGATTTTTTCGCCCGATATGTTTTCAAAAAACAATCTTTTTTTTCATCTTGCATCCGATTAAAAAAACACTACATGTCTATTTGTCAATTTTGTAAAAAAGAAATTTCCATCAACTCCCAGAAAGCGAAGAAGTTTTGTTCAACAAATTGCAGGGTAAAAGCCTATCAGAAAAGAAAAAGAATGACGCCCTCAATGACTTGTTATGTTTGTAAAAAAGGGGTCCTCACCTATCGAATTGTTCTCCATAAGGCTCCTCAGATAAAGTGTACCGAGTGTAGCACATTGTGGAAGGCTGAGTAATTTTGAATTTTTTACGACTCTTGAATCTTACAGATATCATAAGATTTATTACCCATTACGGGGGACACTTTCTCTTACCTGCAATTCTCAGTTTTATCTTCTTCCGAAAAGAATGGGAACGAGTGTATGTGATTTTTGTGGCCACCATGTTGGTAGATTTAGATCATCTACTTTCTACGCCTATTTTTGACTCCAATAGATGTAGCATAGGTTTTCACCCTTTGCATTCTTATTGGGCTATTTTTATTTACATAATTGGCCTTGGCTGGAGAAAAACTCGATTGGTCTCAATTGGGTTACTCTTACACATGTTCATTGATTGGCAAGATTGTTTCTGGCACTAGCTTGGTGCAACTTTACTTTTTTCTGTTGGGTGGTACAAATTTCTTTTTAGGAGTTGCTCCTTCTTCTTTCTTAGGCATGGGCCCTCTCAAATGAATAATCAAACCATTAAGAAAATTTCGCAAAAGCTGATCACCACATTCTTGGTAGTTTTTGTGATCTTCTTTCTGAAAAATCGCATTCAATTCAGGTTTTGTCATTTTAAAATCAACTAATTCCAGCACCTTTAGGATGTCTTCATCTCTCATTTTGTGGGCCACCCGCAGTTTTTTCATTATGTCATTATTTGTCAGCATATGCTTCGTTTTATTTTGTTAATGGGCTTGTAGCCAATTTTCTCCTATATTCATTTCCACCTCCAATGGCACTGCCATTTTTACCGCATTCTCCATGTTCTGCTTTACCAGTTCTTGCATGACCTCAACTTCATTTTTATCAACATCAAAAACCAACTCATCGTGTACTTGAAGCAACATACGCGAGTTTAGTTTTTTCTTTTTCATCTCATCCAAAATACGGATCATCGCAATTTTAATCACATCTGCCGCAGTTCCTTGAATTGGAGCGTTTATAGCATTTCGTTCAGCATGACCTCTCACTATAGCGTTGCTCGAATTAATATCTTTTAAATTTCTTCTTCTCCCAAGCAAAGTTTCAACATAGCCATTTTCTTTGGCCTGAACTATACTTTCGTCCATGTAGGATTTTATTTTCGGATATTTCTCGAAATAGCTCTCTATTATCTCCTTCGCCTCCTTTCTTGGGATAGACAATCTTTGTCCTAAACCGAAAGCAGAAATTCCATAAATAATTCCAAAGTTAACCATCTTGGCTTTACTTCTCATTTCTCTTGTCACCTCTTCTATGGGAACATCAAAAACTTTGGAGGCCGTTGCAGAATGGATATCCTGCTTTTGCACAAAAGCTTCTATCATTCCTTCGTCCTTACTGAGGGCTGCAATAATTCGAAGTTCTATTTGAGAATAATCTGCTGCCAACAAGGTAAATTGTTGATTTCTGGGGATAAATGCTTTACGAATATACCTTCCTTTTTCTGTTCGAATTGGGATGTTCTGCAAGTTTGGGTTTACCGAACTAAGTCGACCTGTGGTCGCTACGGTTTGCATATAACTAGTGTGAATCCTTTTGGTGTCATCTGCAAGAAGCAAAGGAAGGGCATCTACGTATGTAGACTTTAATTTTTTGAGCGAACGATATTCCAAAATCTGCTCAAATATTTCGTGCTTTCCCACCATTTTGCTCAACGTATCCTCGCTGGTTGAATATTGCCCTGTCTTTGTTTTTTTGGCCTTTACATCTATCTCCATTTTTTCGAACAAGACCTCGCCCAATTGTTTTGGAGAATCCAAATTAAACTCTGTAAATCCAGCCAAGTCCTTAATCTTCCTCTCCAATTCTATTAAATCTGTTTCCAACTCTTTAGAAAAACTTGCTAACGCATCCACATCAAGATTTACTCCTTCCCTCTCCATTTTTTCTAACACCGGCAAGAGCGGCATTTCGATTTCCCAAAATAATTGTTCGGTGTTAGTTTCTTTTAGTTTGTCTTCAAAAAGTTCCTTTAGTTGAAAGGTAATATCAGAATCCTCGCAAGCATATTCATACACTTCTGTGGGTGATAGTTCTCGCATGTTTTTCTGATTCTTTCCTTTCTTTCCTATGAGTGATTCTATGGACACAGGTTTGTATCCCAAGTAGGTTTCAGCCAATAAATCCATTCCATGACGCATGTCAGGCTGAATCAAATAATGAGCGATCATCGTATCAAATAGCTTTCCTCTAATATTCACCCCGTAGTTTTGAATCACAGCTAAATCATACTTTAGGTTATGACCAATTTTTTCAATTTCTTCATTTTCAAAGAAAGGTTTGAACTCTTCGAGCAATGCGTTGGCCTCTGCTCTATCTTCCGGAAATGGAACATAAAATCCTTCTCCTTTCTTCACTGTAAAAGCTATTCCAACCATCTCTGCCAGAAGGGCATCCAAGGAGGTTGTTTCGGTATCAAAACACACAGATTTTTGTGATTCTAACAAAGAAATAAGTGTTTTTCTTTTCTCTGTAGTATCGATTAAGTTGTACCTATTTTTTACTGAATCAATTGTTTTAAAATCAACTGCCTGTGCAGAACCAGTAGTTTCATTTTCTGCTGCACTTGGCGAAGAAAACATATCCAATTGACCTTCAGTGGTGGTATTTTGAATCTCTATGCCAAAGGCTCTTTTGGCCAAAGTTCGAAACTCCAACTCACTAAAAAGCTCTATAATTCGGTCTTTATCTGGCTCAGACATGATTAGCTCTTTCTCATTGAACTCCACCGGAACATCCAAGATAATTGTCGCTAGCTTCTTCGATAACAATCCCTGTTCTGCGAAATTGATAACATTTTCTTTCTGCTTTCCTTTCAGTTCCTCCGCATTAGCAATCAAATTCTCTACGGAGCCATATTGCTTAATGAGTTTTTTGGCGGTTTTTTCACCTATACCTGGAACACCAGGAATATTATCTACGGCATCTCCCCACAACCCCAAAATATCTATCACTTGCTTAGGGTGCTCAACCTCAAAATTTTCGCAAATTTCTTTTACTCCCAAAATTTCAGCTGGTTTTCCCATTCGGGCAGGCTTGTACATAAACACTTTATCCGTTACCAATTGACCAAAGTCTTTATCAGGAGTCATCATGTAGGTCGTAAACCCGGCCTCTTCAGCTTTTACAGAAAGGGTTCCTATTACATCATCTGCTTCGTATCCTTCTTTCATTAGAATAGGGATTTGAAACGCTCGAATAATATCCATGATAATGGGTACAGATTTTTTGATATCCTCCGGGGTTTCTTGTCTATTTGCTTTGTAAGCGGCAAACTCTTGTGTTCTGAGTGTGGCTGCCGGAAAATCGAACACTACTGCAATGTGAGTAGGCTTGTGATTGTTAAGAATATCTAATAAGGTGTTTGTAAAACCCAAGACTGCTGAAGTGTTGAGCCCTTTCGAATTTATTCGAGGGTTTTTAATAAAGGCGTAATATGCTCTAAAAATTAATGCGTACGCATCTAATAAATACAATTTCTTCTCTTCTTCCATGTTCTTTTTTTAACTGTTATTGATTGTTTTCAATCATTTTTCCAATGTCTATAAAGTCTTGCACCTCCAGTTGTTCAGGACGCTTGTTCAATATTGCCTCCTCCCGAACCGATTCAGGAAGAATAGACTTCAACGAGTTTCTCAAAGTCTTTCTTCGTTGATTAAATCCCAGTTTCACCACTTGCTTAAAAGTACTATCGGTTATTTCCAAAGAATCCACACCATTTCTTACTAACCGAATTACTCCTGATTTTACTTTTGGTGGAGGATCAAACGCATCCGCGGGAACTGTAAATAAATACTCCACAGTAAAAAATGCTTGAATAAAAACACTTATAATGCTGTAGTTCCTATTACCCGGTTGTGCATTTACTTTTTCAGACACCTCTTTTTGAAACATCCCTACCACTTCAGAAACATAGTTTCTGTTCTCAAATATTTTTATTAGAATTTGAGCCGAGATAAAATAAGGAAAGTTTCCAAATATCTTAAACTCCTTTCCTTCGTTTATTTCAGCAAGATTAAGTTTCAAAAAATCAAAATCAATCACATCTATAGTTGGATAAGTCTCAGACAGAAAAGAAATAGAATCGCCATCTACCTCCACGACACTTAAGTTGGGATATTTTTCTATCAAGTACTTTGTTATGGCACCTCTCCCGGGTCCAATCTCCAGGATTTTTTGGTCGGATTCCGCTTCCGGCATTCCCTCAGCTATAGCAAGACAAATCTCTTCGTCTTTCAAGAAGTGCTGACCTAAGTATTTTTTTGCTTGTACCATGTTATTATTTCCTCTTATTGCCCTAATTTGTAGAATTACTTCTCTCAATTTTAAAAACAGTCTCCGCAGGGAGACAAGACAATGTTTCAAAATTAACGAGATAAACGAACTAATCCTTATATATCCGAAGATAATTTTCAGGAGAATACTGAAACTCCCCATTTATATATGAATAATTCCTCTCATCCTTATATTTTATTTAAACCTCAGTATTTTTATTATTTTTGGCTTAAATTAAAGCTGAAACATGAAAAAAACAACCCTAATCTTAGCATCTGCTTTCCTTCTGGGAAACAGTTTTGCTCAAAAAAACAACATTAAGTTCACCGAATTTGACTTAGACAATGGATTGCATGTAGTATTACACAAAGATAATTCTACACCTATTATTGCTGTAAGTGTTTTGTATCACGTTGGTTCAAAAAATGAAACCACAGGAAAAACAGGTTATGCTCACTTTTTTGAACACTTGATGTTTGAAGAATCTGAGAATATTGCTCAAGATCAATATGCCAAAATTGTGCAGTCAGTAGGAGGAACTATCAATGCGTACACCTCTAGTGATCAAACTTACTACCACTGTGTACTACCTTCCAATCAGTTAGAATTAGGATTGTGGATGGAATCTGAAAGAATGCTTAATGCGAAAATCACTCAGGCAGGAGTAGACAACCAAAGAGAGGTTGTAAAAGAAGAAAAAAGAACTTCTGACAACAGACCTTACTCTAGTTGGTACATGGAAATTTCAAAAAGAATGTTTAAAGGAACCAACTATGAATGGACCCCAATCGGTTCTTTTGAAGATTTGAATGCGGCTTCGATTGCAGATTTTCAAAATTTCTATGACACCTATTATGTGCCAAATAATGCAACATTGGTAATAACTGGAGACATCGATGAGAAAACAGCAAGGAAATACATCAAGAAATATTTTAGTGGGATTCCTAAAGGGAGTAACGCTATCAACAGACCCAAAGTTTCTGATGCTCTCTTGACACAATCTATCATCGATACGGTGTATGATAACATCCAATTAGAAGCAGTTTTTCAGGCATACAAAGTGCCTGCACAGGGAACAAAAGATGCTTATGCACTCGAAATGCTCTCTACTATTTTGTCTAACGGAAAGAGTTCTAGACTGAATACAGCCTTGAAAGAAGACAAGCAAATGGCTCTTCAAGTTGCAGGATTTTCAATGAACTTTGAAAGTGCTGGTTTCTTCGCAACTCTTGGTTTACCAAATCAAGGTTACACGGTAGCCGACATCCAAAAAGGAATTGTGACAGAAATAGAAAAGTTACAAAACGAATTGATCTCGGAAGAAGAGTTTCAAAAAATAAAAAACATCTCGGAATCAAATTTTGTAAGTAGCAACTCCTCAATGAAAGGAATAGCAGAAAGCTTAGCTACCTATCACGTGATGTTTGGTGATGCAGAATTAATCAACACAGAATTGGAGAAATACAGAGCTGTTACCAGAGAAGACATTCAACGAGTAGCGAAAAAATATTTGGTTCAATCAAATAGCGTGACTCTTTATTATTTACCTAAAAAATAACTGAGAGCTCAAATTATCAATATTTAAAAGAAAAAGAATCATGAAAAATATAATCATATCAATAGCCTCGTTGCTAGCAATTACTGCGTGTAGTACCAAAGAAACCGCTCTGGACAGGAGTATTCGTCCGAGTGCTTCCGAAGCCAAAGAATTAAAAATAGGAGAACACGAAGAATTTACTTTGGAAAACGGAATGAAAGTGTATGTAATTGAAAACCATAAATTACCAACAATTTCCTATAGTTTATCATTCGACATAGATCCAATAGTAGAGGGAGATAAAGCGGGATACAAATCCATGGTAGGTGATATGCTTGAGGCTGGAACAAAAAACAGAACCAAAGAACAATTGAACAAAGAGGTAGATTTTATTGGGGCAAATGTAGGAGCCTATTCTAGAGGAGTTTATGCTTCGGGATTATCTAAATACAACAGTAAGTTAATGGATATCTTGGCAGACATCACGTTAAACCCAGTATTTCCTGAAGATGAACTTCAAAAAAGTATCACGGAAAGTGTTACTGCAATAAAATCAAATGCCACGGATGCTGATGCGATAATGAGTGATGTCAAGTCTGTAATTGTTTATGGACAAGGTCATCCTTACGGAGAATTCATGAGTGAAGAATCTTTAAAAAACATCAAATTAGAAGATGTAAAAGGATATTACAACACTTATTTTAAGCCAAATAACGCGCTTTTGACTATCGTTGGAGATATTACAAAAAGTGAAGCTGAAGAGTTGGTAAAAAAACAATTTGGTTCATGGAAAAAAGGAGACGTGCCTTCGCATGCATATGAAAAGCCAAAGGAGCCTAAAACTCCGCAAGTATTTGTGATTAACAAAGAAGGGGCTGTACAATCCAATATTCAACTAAGCAACATTGCAGAAATAAAATTAGGAGATCCGGATTACGAGGCAGCTCAGGTATTTAACCAAATTTTTGGAAGTGGATTTGCCGGAAGACTATTCCAAAACTTGAGAGAAGATAAAGAATATACTTACGGTGCTTATGGTGGAATTAGATCAAATAAATTGATTGGTAATTTTTCTTCAAGTGCGAAAGTGAGAAACGAGGTAACTGACAGTGCAATCGAACAGTTTTTGTTTGAAATCAACCGCATAAGAACAGAAAATGTAACTGCAGAAGAATTAAAAAATGCACAAAATTATATTGCCGGAACTTTTGCACAATCTCTAGAAAGTCCAAGAACGGTGGCAAGATTTGCCGCAAATATTGACGAATATAAGCTGAGCAAAGATTACTTTAAAAACTATTTAAAAAGAATCGATGCCGTAACGGTGGAAGACATCAAAAGAGTAGCATCCAAGTATCTGAAACCTCAAAACATTCATATTATTGTGGTGGGAGATGCAGCTGAAGTTGGAGAAAAACTAACCAAATTTGGAACGGTAAACTACCTAGATCGAGAAGGAAACAAAACGACTGCCCCGAGTAAAATGAAAGAAGCCCCAGCGGGAATGACAGCAGAATCTGTTCTGGCAAAATACATTGAGGCAATTGGAGGGAAAGAAGCAATTACCAGTATCAAAACGATGACAGGTGATTACTCAATGACAATTCAAGGTATGGGAGTAATTATGACAAACAGTTTCAAAGCTCCAAACAAGACCAAATCTGAAATAAAAGTGCCACAAATGGGGAATGCCGTAGTTCAGGCCTCTGTGTTTGATGGTAAGAAAGGAATGCAGCAAGTTCAGGGTCAAACTATGCCATCAGAAGAAAATGCAAACATTGAATCTAATATAGAAGGAAGATTAGTTCCTGAAATGGCTTACGTTGAAAATGGAGTAAAAACATCTCTTCTAGGGATAAACAAACTGGAAGGTAAAGAAGTTTTTGTTATTGAAGCTGTATACCCAACAGGTAAAAAACTAACCCTACTATACGATACAGATTCTTATTTAAAAATGAAGGAAGCTTACGTTCAGTCTACTCCACAAGGCGACTTTACTATCACTCAAGAATTTGCAGAGTACAAAGCAATCAACGGAGTGTTAATCCCTCATTCATTGAAAGGAGCACAAGGACCACAATTAATGGAAATGAAACTTGAAACTGTAGAGGTTAACAAACCAATCAAAGACGAGATATTCAAATTTTAATCCCCTCTTAGAAATAATACTAAAAGCCATTCGTTTCTAGACGAATGGCTTTTTTTTGCTTTCTCAGAATTCCTCATATTAACCAGTCAAATAAATTGTCTTCCATGTTACAGCACATTGATTTAAAAAAAATAATCTTCTTAGATATTGAGACCGTTCCTTTGGAATACAATTTCAAAGATTTACCCAAAAAGACGATCGATCTTTGGGACAAAAAAACACAATACATTCAAAAACATCAAGAAATTACTGCGGAAGAAGCATATAGCAAAGCTGGAATTTATGCCGAGTTTGGCAAAATTGTTTGTATTTCGGCAGGCTATTTTGCCCAAGAAAAAGGAACTCTCACACTCAGGGTAAAATCCTTCTTTGGCAAAAACGAAAAAGAGATTTTGATTGCCTTTAATTCGTTACTCAACAAAACCCTAAAGGAAAATTACATGCTTTGTGCTCACAATGGCAAAGAATTTGACTTTCCGTTCATCGGCAGACGAAACTTAATAAATGGATTAGAACTTCCCTCTCAACTAGACATAGCTGGCAAAAAGCCCTGGGAAATCTTGCATCTTGACACTATGGAATTATGGAAATTTGGAGACTACAAACATTTTACTTCGCTAGATTTACTCGCCCATGTATTCAATATCCCCTCCCCTAAGCAGGAGCTAGATGGGTCGTTGGTTGCAAAGACGTACTACGAAGAAAATGATTTGGAAAAAATTAAAAATTATTGTCAAAATGATGTAATTACCATTGCCCAATTATTGTTGAAATACAAAGGGAAGGAGATCATCAAAAATGAAGACATCGAAATCATCGAAAAATGAAATAAAACCAAAAAGAAACCAGTTTGAGGGAATTTCCTTGTATTTTTGTTTTTTAAATTCACTTTTATGACAATTTGGAGAAGAATTCGCCTCTACATATTAGGGCTAGGAATAGGTTCGCTCATGGTTTTATTTTTATTTGGTGACCGCGGATGCGGGGGATGGCTGCCAGGAAATAGAGTAAAAACCTCAATCATGGAATCCCTTTTTGAAACCAGTGATTACACAGATTGTAAATTAACGTGTAATGAGTTTACAAAAGAAAAAATACAAGATATCATTGTAAAAGGAACAGTTCTTTTTAAAGAAAGTAATACAAAATCCGACCCCAGAGAATACAAGCTACAATATGAAGACAACTTCTTAATGTTTGCAGTTCCTATTGATTCTGAAGCTCCGGTTTATATCCTTGATGAGTTCCAAAAAGAATGCCTGGCTTGCGATACGGTTTCCAAAAAACTGAACAGAACGGTCAAATTAAATTTCAAAAAAACCAAATGATAAATTGTGTTAAAAGTGCATAAAATAAGCAACTAAGACTTTCATACCTCAATAATTCTTATCATTTTCGCGTATAAAATACTCCAATGAGCACTAATCCAGCAAATACAACCACTACACCCGAACACATTGCCATCATTATGGATGGAAACGGACGATGGGCATCCAATCATGGAAAAGATAGGTTGTATGGTCATAATACAGGAGTTGGATCTGTGCGTGAGGTTCTTACAGCAGCGCAAAAACACCATGTAAAATTCCTTACCCTCTACACGTTTTCGAGCGAAAATTGGAATAGACCAAAAGAGGAAGTGGACGGATTGATGAATCTTTTTGCCAAAACCATTGCCGAAGAAATAGAGGAACTTCACGAAAATGGGGTAAAGATTCAATTTATAGGGAACATCGAGCTACTTCCAGACTTTGCTAAACAAGCCTTATTCTCGGCAAGTGAATATACTAAAAAGAACAAAGGAATAACTCTTACTCTTGCCCTTAGTTACAGTTCGAGGTGGGAAATATTACATGCAACAAAGCGCATTGCTAATGAATTGAAAGAAGGGAAAATTGAAGAAAACGAAATAGACGAAAAGCTATTCAGTAAATACCTTTCCACAGCGAACATTCCTGACCCAGAACTCATTATTAGAACTAGTGGCGAATTCAGAATCAGTAATTTTCTTTTGTGGCAAATTGCTTATTCTGAATTCTATTTTACAGATACCCTTTGGCCAGATTTCAAAGAAAAAGATTTTGAAATGGCCATTCAATCTTTTCAAAATAGAGAGAGAAGGTTTGGAAAAACAAGTTCACAAATCAATCAACTTTCTTAATTACAAGACAACTTTATGAAGTTTATACTCCCAATTATAGTGCTAATATGCTCCATCCCCACAGTGGTAAATGGACAATATTCTTTTTCGAATAACACGATAAGCTACGAGACTCCAAAGAAGTATGAAATTGGTGGAATCTTGGTGGACGGTGCTGTTATTACAGATGTAGAAAGAATTATTTCCTATTCTGGATTAAGAAGAGGAAAAGAAATTACTATCCCTGGTAATGACATCTCCTCGGCTATCAAAAAATTATGGGAAGTAAACAACTACTCAGACATTAATATCTATGCAGATAAAATAGTAGGAAACACTGTTTTTCTCCGAATCTCCTTGAAAGAAAGAAGCAGAATGTCTCGGTTTCAATTAAAAGGCTTGTCGAATTCTCAAGCCAAATCTTTGAAAGAAACGTTGGATTTGTACAGCGGAAAACTAATTACCGAGAGCTTGTTGGACAACACCAAATTCATCTGCAAAGACTATTTTGTTGAGAAAGGTTTTTTAAATACTGAAGTCAACATCACGAGCATTCCAGATTCTGCGGTAAATAACTCACAGATTTTGGTGATCTATATCAACAAAGGAAATCGGATAAAAATCAATAAAATTGAGATTGAAGGAAACAACTTAACCGAAAAAACAAAATTTCCTCTTAGTCTTATCAAAAAAGAAACTCAAGTTCTCTCTGATTCCAAAATTAAAAGAACACTGAAAGATACAAAAGAAAAAAAGTGGTACCGAGTATGGAAACGTTCCAAGTTCTTGGAAGAGAAATACGAAGCAGAAAAACAGCAAATTATTGCATTGTACAATTCTAAAGCTCTGAGAGATGCAAAAATTACCTTCGACACTGTGTATCAAAACGATCGTTCTACGATTAACATAAAAATGAAGATTAATGAAGGGAACAAGTACTACTTTCGAAACATAAATTGGATAGGAAACACAAAATATTCTACTGGAAAACTCGATACCATTCTGGGTATTGAAAAAGGAGATGAATACAACAAACTAAAACTAGAATCCAAATTATTCATGAGTCAATCTGAACTGGACATAAGTTCTTTGTACATGGATGAAGGACATTTGTTTTTTCAAATTACTCCGATAGAAAAAACGGTAGAAAATGATTCTATCGACATTGACATCGTCATTTACGAAGGAAAAATTGCTCGAATTGGAACTGTCACAATCAATGGAAACACAAAAACAAACGACCACGTAATACGAAGAGAATTGCGAACGAAACCAGGTATGATTTTCAGTCGAGCTGATATTATAAGATCTCAAAGAGAGCTCAGCAACTTGGGCTATTTTGATCCAGAAAGAATGGGTGTAAACCCGATACCCAACCCTGCGGAAGGAACAGTAGATATTGAATATACTGTTGCAGAAAAACCCTCGGACCAAATTGAACTATCCGGTGGATGGGGAGGAGGAAGATTTGTTGGGTCGTTAGGGCTATCTTTTACAAATTTCTCAATGAGAAACTTTTTTGAAAAAGAATCTTGGTCTCCTTTACCTACGGGAGATGGGCAAAGATTGAGCTTGAGAGGTTCGGCCAATATCTTTTTTCAATCCTTGAGCTTATCTTTTACTGAGCCATGGTTGGGAGGAAAAAAACCTACCTCATTTAGTGTAAATGCCTACTATTCCTTGCAAAAACTAACACAAGCCAACAGAGGAGAGCCAGATTCTCGAACTTTTGATGTTTTAGGTGCATCGGTTGGGTTGGGTACTCGACTAAAAGTACCAGATGACTTTTTCACTCTTTACGGAGAATTAGGGTATGAATATTACACCTTGAATAATTATAACTTATTAGACGGGTTCAACAATGGTTTTGCGAACAACTTAAGTTTGACTTTGACTTTGTCTAGAAACTCAGTTGATCAACCCATATATCCTAGAAGTGGTTCGGAAATGACTTTATCAGTAAAGACTACTGCGCCTTATTCTTTGTTTGATGGAAAAGAAGATTACAGTGATCTTACCAACCAAGAAAAATTTAAGTGGGTTGAGTACAACAAAATAAAATTTGTTACCAAGTGGTACACACCACTCTCCAAGGACAGAAAATTGGTTTTACACTCGAGTATTGGATTTGGATTTTTGAATTCATGGAGCAAAGAAAAAGGAGTTTCTCCTTTTGAACGATTCTTTTACGGAGGAAGTGGACTTACAGGATTTAGATTAGCCGGACGAGAATACATAGCCCTTAGAGGATATGAGGATAACTCCTTATCTTCGCAAGGAGGAGACGCTTTAATTACGAAATACAAAGTAGAATTGAGGTATCCGATTTCACTCAATCCGAGCGCAACGGTATTTGCTCTTGCCTTTGGTGAAGCAGGTAATTCGTGGAATAGCTACTCAGAATATAATCCATTCGATGTAAAAAAATCAGCTGGAGTTGGAGTAAGATTATTTCTACCTATGTTCGGGCTTATTGGACTTGATTATGGTTGGGGATTAGATCCTCTTTCACTGGGTGACTCTGGTTATCGTGCAGCCCTTCACTCTGCTGGTGTTTTCAAACCACAAGGGCAATTTCATTTTACAATTGGCATGAATATTGGAGAACTGTAAGCACACAGATTAAAATGGAGGTAATTTTTCCGTTTCCTTTATTTGTTTTAAAATATTAAATTTGTCTCACAATTGAAAAATTGACACCATGAAAAAAATTGCCATTTTCCTAATTTCCACTACAATTTCGCTAGCAAGTTTTGCACAAAAGTATGCTTATGTAGATACAAAATATATTCTCGAAAATATTCCAGAATATATTCAAGCGCAAAAAACATTGGATGATTTGTCCGAAAAGTGGGAAGATAAAATCAAAGCAAAACAAGCAAATATCCAAAAGAAATTTCAACAATACCAGGCGGAGGAGCTTTTGCTTCCTGCAGAAATGAAGAAAAAGAAACAAGAAGAGATTTTTAATCTAGAGGATGATTTAGCAAAATTTCAACAAACTAAATTCGGAATAGAAGGAGAACTTTTTCAAAAAAGAAAAGAGCTGATTGAACCAATTCAAAACAAAGTGTACAGCGCCATTAAAGAATTAGCTTCTGTGGGTGGATACGACTTTATCTTTGACAAAGCCAATCAAACTAATATCTTGTATGCTAGTTCGAAACTTGATAAGAGTAAAAGGATTCTGAAGAACTTAGGTTACGATACGAAATAAAAAATAACAATAAAAAACACTAATACAATTACAATGAAAAAAATAATCGCACTATTAGCAATCGCTACTCTTGGATTTACGGGAAATGCCGATGCACAAAAGAAATATGGGCACGTAAATTCTCAAGAAGTTCTTAAAGAAGTTCCAGGGTATTCCGCTTCCGAAAAAGAAATGGAAAGATATAGAAACTCAAAGGTGGCTCAGTTGCAAGATTTACAAAAAAATGTGCAAGGTGCTTACGAAAAATACATGACTGAAAAAGCTTCTTTGCCCAAAACTATTCAGAAATCAAGAGAAACTGAAATTCAAGATATGCAATTAGCCGCTCAACAATTTGAAACAAAAGCACAAAAACAAATTGAAGAAAAGTACTTAGAATTAATGGAACCATTGACTACACAACTCAATGCAGCAATAAAAGACGTTGCCAAAACAAATGGTTTTGCTTATATCTTTGATTCTTCACAAGGTTCATTACTTTATTTTGATGGTGGAGAAGATTTATCAAACTTAATAATTGCTCAACTTAAAAAGAACGCTTCTGCGGCTCCTTCCGAAACAGAAGAGTAAATTTTACTAACAGAAAAAAGAGCATAAAACCTCTTGCATTCAGTGCATGAGGTTTTTTTTGTTTAATTTTGACAGGTACAATTCTTCTCTATGTCACACGCTTTTTTATCCACTTCTATAGAATACCTCAAAGGTGTTGGTCCAAAGAGGGCAGAGATAATAAAGAAAGAATTAGGGATTTACACGTATGAGCAGTTACTTAGCTACTACCCTTTTCGATACATCGACCGTAGTAAAGTTCACCAAATAAAAAACATCAATTCCAGTGAAATTCATGTTCAATTAAAAGGTAAAATCACTCGTATTTCGGAAGCTGGTGAAAAACGAGGAAAAAGACTCATTGCCCAATTACAAGACGATACAGGAAGTATAGAATTGGTATGGTTTAAAGGAATAAAATGGGTGAAACCAAAATTAAGTATAGGAAAGGAATACACCATTTTTGGAAAACCTTCTCAGTTCAGTAATTCGTACAACTTGGTTCATCCAGAGTTTGAGGAAAGGCAAATAAACCAACCCATACAAGCCTCCTTACAACCCGTATATAGTTCGACAGAAAAAGCAAATTCATCGGGATTAAATTCAAAAGGGATTGCAAAAATCACCAAGGCCCTCGTGCTTCAAATTGCTGGACACATTCCGGAAACATTGTCGCATAGGGTAATGAACGAAATGAAATTAATTTCGAAGGAAAAAGCATTGCGAGAAATTCATT
>Ga0181564_10000383_pt1 | contig 38468 bp, 36 predicted proteins | sample 011ome_24_FD_134512 | JGI IMG/M metagenome (GOLD analysis project Ga0181564, IMG submission 134512) | Coastal salt marsh microbial communities from the Groves Creek Marsh, Skidaway Island, Georgia - 011513CT metaG (megahit assembly) | ecosystem: Environmental > Aquatic > Marine > Intertidal... | reverse complement strand
TCAATATAATCAATAGAAGGAGAAACCACCATTCTGCTGTTTAGATCTTCAATGTCACAATCATTAAATTCTGGCATTTGTTTTAGTTCAAGTGAAAGCTTTGCGACACGCCCTTTTGACCGGTGATGTTTAATTCTTCTCTTAACATCCGTATCAAGATTTTGAGCACCAAGTAAACAAAGATATGTTGATCTAGGATCAGCATTTGAAATTACTGTTTTTCCAAAAAATTTTTCGCCATTATGTAATTCAACACCAACTGCTTTATCATCTTCAATTAAACAATTTTTTACAGATGCAGATGTTTTTATTTCAACGCTATTTTTATTACATTTTTCTAAAAGAGCAGAAATAAATGACTCAGATCCACCTTCCATTTCGTAGATACCACCAAATAGTGAGTTGCCATGAACAGCCATTCTATACAACAAGTTAATCAATGAACCCGGTGATCTTGCTCCTAAGTTTGAACCTAAAACAGAATCATGAGCAATAAGTCCTTGAAGCAGAGTACTCTCAAAATTATCCTCAAGTTCATCAGCTATATTTAAACCGATCATTCTTGCAAACTCGTTAAATCTTTTTTTGCCAAGCATTCTCACGTTCAAACCTAGCTTGAATAATTTTGCATAATCTGAAAAATTATTATTCATAATTCTTGGAGGTGAATCCAACATGAATTTGCCTAGCGTTTTTGAGAACTGAGACATCTTGTCATGAAACTCAAGGTATCGATCAGCGTCTTGCGTTGAGAACTTCGCGATCGTAGCATGGTCCAAGTGTATATTTCCAATAAGTCGAATGTGTTTACCAGATTCTGAGAGAGCAATAGTGCCTTTTGGAATATACTTAAGATTTAATCCACCAATTGATTGGCTTACGCTATTTGGAACAGATGGAACATAATTAATAATTTCATGATTAACCATGCCCCCACAATTTTCACGGGCTTCACAAACTAAAACTTTTTTATTTTTTTTACCAAGAATATTTGCGCAAACAAGTCCGTTATGACCTCCGCCAATTATAATGGCATCATATTGCATATCAGACATTAGTAGTAATTTCCTTTTTGAGGCATTTTCATATCAAGAAGAACTTCACGCGCTGCATTTGCACCAGGTGCTCCCATTACGCCACCTCCAGGATGAGTAGATGAGCTACAAATATACATATTTTTTAATGGAGTACGATATTGTGCATAACCAGGAACAGGGCGATTAAACATGAGTTGGTCCATTGTTAATTCACCTTGAAAGATATTTCCTTCAGTTAATCCAACCTCACTGTCTAAGTCCATTGGAGTTCTCACTTCATAATGATTAATTAAATCTTTAAAGTTTGGAGAAAACTCAGATATGCAATCAACAATATGTCTTCCAAATTCTTGCTTTCTTTCTTCATTCCATCCTCCATTTGCCAAATTGAATGGTACATATTGAATAAATACTGACATGTAATGTTTACCTGGAGCAGCCATCGTAGGATCACTTTTTGATGGTATACACATATCTACATAAGGATTTCTTGACCATTGACCTCTTTTCCAGTCGTCATAAGCTCCTTCCATTTCCTCAATGGACTCAGTGAAATGCATATCTCCACCACCTCCTGGATCACCTTCAGGAATACAAGGAAAATCTGGAAGTCCGTCTAGAGCAATATTTAGTTTTCCTGAGGATCCTCTAATTTTAAAATTTTTAATTCTTTCAACAAAGTCTTCTGGAAGAGATTTTTCTTCAGTTATCTTTAAGAAGGTTCTTTTTGCATCTAAATTAGATACAATTTTTTTTGCGTAATACTCATCACCATTTTTAGTAGCAACACCGATTGCTCTACCATTTTTAACAATAACATTTGTGACTTCACTACTTGGCTTAACCTCACCTCCATGATCATTTAAGCAGCCCATCATCGCTTTTGTTATAGAACCCATTCCACCTCTCGAGTAACCCCATGATCCAACTGATCCATCAACCTCACCCATATAATGATGCAGTAGAACATAAGCAGAGCCCGGTGAACATGGCCCTAAAGCAGTACCAATAATTGCACTACCTGCTAAGTGGGCTTTTGTAATATCACTTTCGAAATACTCATCGAGATAATCCCGAATACTCATTGTATAGAATCTTATCGTATCATAAATTTCTTTTTCACCTAGACCACCTAGTTCATCTTTTGCCGCAAAGTGTTTAGCAAATTCTAATGCTCCAAAAAGATCTTTTGGTTTAAATGAAGTTAGGTCGGGAGGTGTCATCTTTAACAAAGGTTTGATAATTTTACATTGTCTAAGTACATCCCTACTATATCGCTCATACGCTTCTGCATCCTTATGAGAATGACGTCTTATAGAATTAATTGTCATATCATGATCGTGATAGTGAGCATAATAATCGCCATTCCTCATCATTGTTGCACTTCCTTCATAGGGAATAATTTGTAACCCGTACTTATACAGTTCAAGATCTCTCATGATTTCTGGCCTTAACAAACTACAAACATAAGAACAGTTTGAATACTTCCATCCTGGAAATAATTCTCGGCTTACAGCGGCTCCGCCAATCCATTCATTTTTCTCAAGAACAAGAACATCGAGGCCAGCTTTTGCCATATAGCTTGCTGCAGTTAGCCCGTTATGACCTGCCCCAACAACAATAATATCATGCGTATTTTTTGGCATAAAACTTACAAAAATTTATATATATGATAACAATATTGAATGATTATTCAATACAAAACTATCCTTGAGAGAGATCTTTGTATATTCTTTAAATTGTCATGATTGCAGTAAGTCAAAAACAAACAGAAACATCAAATGAAAAAAGTAGTGAAATTTCTATAAATCATCAGAAACTTATTGATGCGACAATTGAAACAATTGCTAAAAGAGGCCTTGGGGACACAACAATCTCACATGTTGCCAAAAAAGCCAAAGTGTCACAGGGATATGCAAATTTTAGATTTAAATCAAAAGAAAATTTATTACTGAGCTCTCTTCAGTTTCTATCTGATGAATATAAAAAATCTTGGCAAAAAATATTTGAGGATGAGAATTTAGATCCCATTGAAAGGTTGCTTAAAATTTGTGAGAATGATTTTAGTAAAAAAATTGCTAATCGGAACAAAATATCAGTTTGGATCGCATTTTATAGTGAAGTAAAATTTAGGCCATCATATCTATCCATATGTCAAGAACAAGATGAAATATATCTTCATCAAATGGAAAAACTTATTGATAAGATAAATTCTAAAACAAATCAAAATTCTTTAAGCGCAATTGAAATTAGTGAAACATATCATTCAATGGTCGACGGATTATGGCAAAGAATCTTGTTTGATCCAAAAATATATACTAATGAATTTTGTAGGAACTTAATCATTAAATATTTCAGAAATATCTATCCAAATGAAGAAAAGTTCCAATGACATCTGTAGTTCAATCATATTTAGGAAACCAATATAAAACATATCTTGTTCTTTTTTTATGTGCCCTCATAATAGGAATAAAGCTTGGAACATTAATACCACTGCTTTCACTAATTCTTGAATCACGAGGATATTCAAATACAGAAATTGGTTTAAACGTTGTTGCACAACCGCTGGCTGTTATTTTATTTGTAAGAATAACGCCAATCATCATTCATAAAATTGGATTAGCACGATCCATCGTCATAGCTCAAATATTTACAATACTTCTATATTTCACATTTCCTATTTTTGAAAGTTTAACATCTTGGTTCCTAATTCGATTTTTGATTGGATTTGCTGGAGCATTAGCTTGGAATGCATTTGATACATGGATGCTATCTATGGCTAATGATAGTAACAGAGGTAAGATAGTAACAATTTATAATACTGTTTTTGTAATTGGTTTTGCAATTGGACCAATGGTAATTTCACTCACTGGTATTGAGGGATGGTTCCCTTTTGTTGTGATTTCAGCCCTATCTTTCCTTGCAATAATACCACTAATTACAATTAAAATTGATGATCCTAAATTGCCTGAAAAAAAATCTCTTCCTGTATTTGCTGCAATAATTGCTGCACCTACAATATTTGGAGCAGCTATTTTATGTGGCTTAGATGATGTTATGTTTGTTTCATTTTTTCCGATCTTCATGATTAAAAGTAATTTTTCTCAAGATCTAGCTTTGCAATATGTGACCATCACTTTGGTAGGAGGTGTAATTTGCCAGCCCATCATTGGTGTGTTACTGGATAAAATGAATAAGAGACTTCTCATGAATACTGCTGTTTTAATCACTTTTATATGCCCAATCATATTTGCGCTGTTTATTAATAATTTTTATATAATGGCAATTAGTTGTTTTATGTGGGGTGGCGCAGCAAGTGGAATTTTTGCTATTTCGCTTACAATGTTAGGTGAGCGCTACAGCGCTTCACAGGTTGCAGGAGCAACAGCGATTCTAGTAATGGTTTTTGAGGTCGGCTCGTTAATTGGACCTCTTATTGGTGGCAGAGTAATGGATATAGTTGGTCCAATGGGCTTTATATATACAATTACCTCTTTCACATTTATTTTTTTAGTAATTTCTATTTACAGAACATTCAGGAGGTAAAAGATGTCTGAAAATATAAAACGTGCAAGTGTAAATGATGCAAAGATTATAGGAGAAGTTTTCGATCTATATAGAGTTTTTTATAAACAAGAATCTAATATTAGTGTTGCTCAACAATATATAACTGAAAGGCTTTCAAACAATGAGTCAGTAATCTTTTTTGCAGAAGAAAAAGAAAGATGTATTGGATTCACTCAACTATATTCAACTTTTGACTCAGTAAATGTTAGACAGAAGATCGTTCTCTATGATTTATTTGTCAGAGAAGAGTATAGAAGAAGAGGTTTTGCTAAACTACTTATGAATGCCGCTAAACAATATGCAACTGAAAATAATTTTGGTTCTATTGAATTATCAACAGCAAAGACAAATACTCCTGGACAGTCACTCTACGAGTCTCTTGGTTACTTAAGAGATAATGAGTATTACACTTATGATTTAGAAATATGAGCGTGCGTCTGGTCTAGAGATTTTTTAAGCTTTTCAACTAACTCATCTATATGATTATTATTAAAAATAAGAGGTGGGCAAAAAATCATTCCATCTCTTACTGCTCTCATAACTAGTCCATTTTCAATACAGTAATCTCTACAAATTCCACCAACTACACCAGTTTCTTCAAACATTATTCTCTTATCTTTATCTTTCACTAACTCAACTGCTCCTATAAAACTTTTCATTCTAACTTCACCAACTAGTGGATGTTCAGCGATTTCATTCATTCGCTCTTTCAGATAAACTGAAGTTTTTCTTGAGTTTTCAATGAGATTTTCTTCTCTAATTATTTTCAAATTTTCAATAGCAACAGCACAAGCAACTGGATGACCTGAATATGTATATCCATGATAGAATTCTCCTCCTTCATCAATTAATGTTTCAGTTACTCTATCACCAACCATAATTCCAGAAAGAGGGATGTAGCCCGAACTAATACCTTTTGCCATAGTAATAATATCTGGTTTGATATTGTAAGTATTACTTCCAAACCACTCACCGGTTCTTCCAAACCCACAAATAACCTCATCAACAACTAATAAAATATCATACTGATTACATATCTCTTGGACTCGTGGCCAATATGAGTCGGGTGGAATAATTACACCTCCAGCGCCTTGAATTGGTTCACCAATAAATGCAGCAACGTTTTCAGGTCCAATTTCATTTATTTTTTCTTCAATTTTATTGGCAGTAAATAATCCAAACTCTTCTGGTGACATATCTGCACCGTACTTATACCAATAAGGCGGCATTACATGATCAAATCCAGGCATCATTCCACCTTGTGCATGCATAGCGGTCATTCCACCTAAGCTTACACCAGTCATTGTACTGCCGTGATATGCGTACTCTCTACTAATGAAAGTTTTCTTGTTTGGCTTGCCTTTTAGATCCCAATATCTTCTGACCATTCTTACTACAGTATCATTTGCTTCAGAGCCACTTGATGAGAAAAACGCATGATTCAAATCGTTTGGAGCAATCTCTGCTAATTGTTGTGCTAGTTCAATGGATGGAGCCGTAGCTGTTTTAAAAAAAGAATTATAATATGGAAGCTCTTGCATTTGCTTATAAGCAACATCAGCTAAATTTTTTCTACCATATCCAACATTCACACACCACAGACCAGACATCGCATCTAAAAATTGCTTATCGTCTGTATTTGTTAAATGAGCTCCGTCAGCTTTAACAATTATATTGCTTCCCTCTTTTGCCAATGACTTATAATCAGTGAAAGGGTGAAGATGATGAGCGGTATCTATGTCTTGCCACTGTTTTGTGGTCCTATTTAAGTATGCCATATTATTTAAATGCCTGTATTCCTGTTAAATTTCTTCCCATTATTAATGTATGAACATCATGTGTGCCTTCATAAGTTTTAACCGTTTCAAGATTAATCATGTGTCTCATTACATGATATTCATCTGAAATTCCATTACCTCCTAGAATATCTCTAGCAACTCTGGCTACGTCAAGACTTTTTCCAACATTATTTCTTTTTATAAGGCTAACCATATTTGCATCAGATTCATTATTATCCATCAATCTTCCAACTCTCAATGCAGCCTGAAATCCAAGAGCAATTTCTGTTTGCATATCAACTAACTTTGATTGAACTAGTTGAGTAGCTGCAATTGGTTTCCCAAACATTATTCTGTCGAGCGCATATTGTCTCGCAGTCTCAAAACAAAATTCTGCAGCACCTAATGCTCCCCATGAAATTCCATAACGAGCAGAATTTAAGCATGCAAAAGGAGCTGAAAGTCCTGATGCGTTAGGAAGCATTTGCTCTTCACTGCAAAAAACATCTTCCATCACTATTTGTCCTGTGGTTGAAGCACGCAATGATAACTTTCCTTCTATTTTTGGAGTGCTAAGGCCTTTACTATCTCTCTCTACAATAAATCCTTTAATAATATTCTCATCATCTTTTGCCCAAACAACCATAATATCTGCAACTGGTGAATTACTAATCCAAGTTTTAGTCCCACTTAATTGATAGCCATTTGAAACTTTTTTTGCTCTTGTCTTCATGGCGTTTGGATCACTTCCCGCATCAGGTTCAGTAAGACCAAAACTGCCAATTAACTCTCCGGTTGCCAATTTAGGTAAATATTTTTCTTTTTGAGATTCTGTGCCAAATTGGAAAATTGGAAACATTACTAAGCTGGTTTGAACTGACATCAAAGATCTATAAGCGCTATCAACTCTCTCAATTTCTCTAGCAATTAATCCATAACTAACATAGTTTGCGCCTGCACAGCCATAGCCATTTAGATATGACCCTAATAAACCCTGTTCCCCCATTTCAAAGAGAATTTCTCTTGAGAAGTGTTCATTGCGGTTGTCATTTACTATTCTTGGCATTAGCTTGTCTTCGCAAAAGGCTCTTACAGAAGATTGAGTTATTTGCTCATCCGATGAAAGTTGATCATTTAGAGCTAATACGTCTTGCCACGAACTTTGAGTGCTAGTTTTACTATTTTTATTTTCAATATTGATGACCATACATAAAGTAATATATGCTAAATATTAATAACGACAATAATATTTAATCAAATATGTATAGGCAAAATAAACCATTAGTAGCTATTTTTGCAGATGTATTTACTCGTGAAGATGTAAAACGAACATACCATGCAACAGGTGCAAACTACGTTAACGCATTAATAAACAGTACTGATTGTACACCTGTAATCTTACCCGCAACCGCTGATACTGAAAACTATAAGGTTATTCTAAATAGATTTGATGGTGTTCTTCTCACTGGAAATTTATCAAATGTGTATCCTGAGTTTTACAATAAAGATAAGGTTGTTGAGCCATTAGATCTAAATCGAGATAAAACTGTATTACCGCTGATTGAACATATTTTTTATAAAAAAATTCCTTTGCTTGGAATTTGTAGAGGCTTTCAAGAAGTTAATGTAGCTTTAGGTGGATCTTTACATGCAGATATTCATGATGTACCTGGAAGAATGGATCATCGTGCACCTAAATCAGATGATCCAGAGATTCAGTTTGGGAAACAGCATGAAGTTTACTTAACTGAAGATGGCGGTCTTCATAAATTAGCTGGATGTGATTCAATTGAAGTAAATTCTCTTCACACCCAAGGAGTTGATAAACTTGCTGACTCTCTTGTGATTGAGGGAATTGCAAAAGATGAAACTGTCGAAGCAATTAGTTTGAAAGATTATGATGGTTATTTTTATGGAGTTCAGTGGCATCCTGAAACTTCTTCAACTACTGATGAATTTTCAAAAAAACTATTTGGATCGTTTAATGATGCTGTTCAAACCTTTAGTATTGAAAAATAAAAATTTAAATCTTTGCAGCATAATTAATTGCTGAGACTAAGCTTCTTTCACTTGCAACTGACTTATTAGCTATATCATATCCTGTTCCATGATCTGGACTTGTTCTTACAAAAGATAGGCCCAGTGTATAATTAACTGTGTTTTCAAAATCAATTGTCTTAATTGGTATCAAAGCCTGGTCATGATACATACATAAAAAGGCGTCGTAGGATTTCAAATTTTTTTTCTGAAAAGCTGAGTCCGGTGATAAGGGGCCTGATATTGATATTCCAGTCTTCCTAGTTTTTTTTATAACTGGTAATATTATTTTTTGCTCTTCCTTGCCTAGAAGTCCTCCATCTCCTGAATGAGGATTAAGGCCAGTAACTGCTATTTTTGGTTTTTTAATATTAAAATTCTTTTTCAAAGAGCTATTCAATAGCTTAATAGCACTTTCTAATGGTTTTGATTTTATATACTTATGAACGTTTTTTAATGGAATATGTGTTGTAAATGGAACAACCTTTAATTTCTTGTTTAGTAACATCATTCCAAAGTTTTTTTTCTTATCTAATTTTGCCAAGTACTCTGTATGACCTGTAAAGTTTTTTTTAAATTTCGATAATATTTCTTTAGAAATAGGGCTTGTGACTATTCCTGAAACTTTTTTCTTCTTAGCAAGTTTAACTGCAAGATCAATCGAATGAAAAATATTTTTTGAATTATTATAATTTGGTTTACCTAACTTAGTGCTTTTATCAATTTCAATTGGTAAAACTGGTAGGTAGTTTTTGAAGGCGCCATGGGCCTCTTCTGGATTAGATATAACTTTAATTTTTACTTTTAATTTTAGTTTATTAGCAACTTTCAAAATATAATCAGGATCGTGTATTACAAAAAAATCGTGGGCAGTTTTTTTCCATGACTTGATAATAATTTCAGTTGAAATACCCGACGGATCTCCCATTGTAACTGCAATTAATTTCTTATTATTATTTTTCATTAAAAAATACCCAGAAACTTCTTATTAAAATCACTTTCACAATCACTTAATTGAGACTCATATCTGTCAGCTCTTACCTTGACCTTTCGTGCAACCTCAATCAACCATTCTTTACTTTTATATGTTCCTTTTTTATATCCACCATGACCCTCATGGTAAGCTAGATATTGATTATATGCATCGTCTTTACTAATCTTATTGATTGATGAAGTCTTATTTATATACCATCCAGTAAAATCTACAGCGTCAGCAAAATTTACCCTTGAAGCTAGCGGTTTATTATTTTCTTTCTTATACCAATCCCATGTGCCATCAATTGCTTGGGTATAACCAAGTGCACTTGATTTTCGTTTCCATGGGATGACACCAAATAACATTTCGCGTTCAGGTTTTACTCTATTTTGAAAAGAAGATTCTTGTCTTAAAATAGACATTTGAATATGAATTGGAGCACCCCACTTTTCCTCTGATTTATTGACTAATCTATACCACGATGATTTTTCTTTAATTATTTTACAGATATTCTGCTGATTATCTGGGGGCTTACTTGCACAGCTTGTAAGCATCGACAATAAAGCAATAAAAATGAATAAAGTTCTCATAGATTAATACATTTACATTCGAGATATACAATAATACTCTCCTCCGACTTAAATGAAACAAATAAATCAAACAAGCTTTATCAGTTGGATATTTTTGCTCTCCCTTGCAACGATTTGGGGGGTTAATTTTCTATTTATCAAACTTGCTGTTGAGGAAATTGGTCCAATAACAAATGTTTTTTTAAGACTTTTGATGGCATCAATAATTTTATATGTGGTCATGATACTACAAAAACAAAAACTTATTCTCAAACCGAAACTGATCCTTTTTTATTTTGTGCTCGGTGCTTTTGGTTTAGCAATTCCTTTTTCATTAATTTCTTCTGCAGAGATATATATAAATGCCGGTTTAGCCGGTGTATTAATGTCCCCTATGCCATTACTAACTTTAGCATTGAGTGCGATTATCTTAAAAAATGAAATAATAAACTTCAAAAAAGTATTAAGTTTTATAATTGCATTTTGCGGATTATTAATACTTTTTGGTTTTGATACTCTTACACAGGTGGGTAAAGGAAATTCAATTGAAGTGATAAGTCAGTTGATAGTTCTATTAGCTGCTGCCTGCTATGGCTTGAATGCTGTTTTAACCAAACTTGTACCTGATATAAACTTTATTTCTCTTGCTACTGGAGTAACGATAGCGAGTGTCATATGGATCTTTCCATTTGCATTATTCCTTGAGCCTTTTTGGCTTAATGAATTTAATTCAAAAGCTATATTAGCAGTTTCAATGCAAGGGATATTTGCTACTGCAATCGCTAATCTTTTATTTTTTAAGATAATTGAAACTACTGGACCTGTTTTTTTATCTTTAATTAATTTTCTTATACCCCTAATAGCTTATTTTTCAGGTGCAATTTTCTTAAATGAAGCAATTGAAATTAATGTCCTGTTGTCTTTAGGCCTTATTTTATTTGCCCTTTATTTAAATCAAACATCAAATGATAATAAGTAATTGCTCCAAAGTTATCACTAGCGTATTGTTAAAAAATGCTTGAAATAAAGAATCTTAGTAAACAATTTGGTGGTATTCATGCTGTAGATAGTGTGTCATTAGAAATTGAACAAGGCTCAATAACGGGACTAATCGGGCCAAATGGTGCGGGTAAAACAACTCTATTCAACGTAATATGTGGAAGCATTGAACCATCAAGTGGAACGATACACTTTAAAAACAAGAATATTACTGGGCTGCCATCGCATCAATTATTCTATGAAGGAATATTAAGAACATTTCAAATCGCACATGAATTTTCAAAATTAACAGTTCTTGAAAATCTAATGGTTGTTCCTGGATTTCAATCTGGTGAAAAATTAATGAATGCGTGGATAAATAGAAAAAAAATAAAAGAAGAAGAAGAAAAAATAAAAGAAAAGGCTATTGAGGTCATTGAATTTCTGAATTTATCACATCTTACTTATGAACTGGCTGGTAACCTATCAGGTGGTCAAAAAAAATTATTAGAACTTGGAAGAACAATGATGGTTGATGCAAATATTGTTTTACTGGATGAGGTTGGAGCAGGCGTTAACAGGACTCTGCTAAACGAAATTGCTGAAGTTATATTAAAACTCAATCAAGAAAAAGGTTATACATTTTGTATGATTGAGCATGACATTGAATTCATTAGCAAGCTTTGTAGTAAAGTCATAGTAATGTCAGAAGGCAAGATTCTAACAGAAGGTAAGATTGAAGATATCAAAAAAAATGAAGAAGTAATTTCTGCTTATCTTGGAAGAAGTGGCGCAGTATGAGTGATTTTTTTTATTCCCAAAATTTAGTCGGTGGATATGGTGGTGAAAATATTCTTAACGACTGTAGTGTTTCCGTTAATAAAGGAGAAATTTCGGTAATTGTGGGACCCAATGGAGCTGGAAAGTCAACAGCAATGAAAGCAATGTTAGGCATGTTACAATTAAGTGAAGGTAAAGTATTTTTAGATGGGAAAAACATTTCTAATCTATCGCCTCAAGATCGAGTTGCCTCAGGGATATCATTTGTCCCTCAAACAATGAATATATTTAATGAATTAACTGTTAAAGAAAATTTAGAAATGGGCGCCTATCTAAGAGATGATGATCTCAGCAAAACCTTTGAAGAAATGTATTCACTTTTTCCTATTCTTGATGAAAAGAAGGAGCAACTTGCTGGAGAATTATCTGGCGGTCAGCGACAACAAGTAGCTGTCGGAAGAGCATTGATGACGCGTCCAAACGTTTTGATGCTTGATGAGCCGACCGCTGGGGTTTCACCTGTCGTGATGGATGAACTTTTTGATAAGATTATCGATATTAAAAAGACAGGGGTTGCAATAATAATTGTTGAACAAAATGCTAAACAGGCTCTGAATATTGCTGATTATGGGTATGTTTTAGTTGCTGGAAAAAATAAGTTCACAGGTAAAGGCTCAGAACTTTTAAATGACACTGAAGTTAGAAAAGCATTTTTAGGCGGATAAGTATGGAAAATTATGACTTAATTAATGCATTAATTCTCTTATCAAATTTTGTAATTGTTCCAGCTTTATCATATGGCTCGCAGTTAGCGCTAGCGGCACTTGGCATAACACTTGTATATGCAGTTCTTAGATTTTCAAATTTTGCTCACGGTGACCTAATGGCATTTGGAACAATGATAGCCATACTTATAACATGGTTATTTCAGTCATGGGGCATAACAGCTGGTGTGCTTCCAACGGCTCTAATTGCATTACCTTTTGCTATGGGACTAACTGCTGCTTTTTGTTTAATTACAGATAAAATTGTTTATAAATTTTATCGAGAACAAAAAAGCCAGCCGGTTGTATTCATGATTGTGTCTGTAGGCGTCATGTTTATTATGAATGCAATTGTTAGATTCATAATAGGTCCAAAAGATAGAACTTTTTTTGACGGTGAGAAGTTTATTATTAAGGCCGTAGAGTTTAAAGCATACACTGGTCTTTCTGAAGGACTTAGCATTAAGTCAACTCAAGTTTTAACCATTGTGATAGCGTTAATTACCATGGTGATATTATTTTATTTCCTACAAAAAACAAAAATGGGCAAGTCAATGAGGGCTTATTCTAATAATGAAGATCTTGCACTTTTATCAGGTATAAATCCTAACAAAGTGGTTATGATTACATGGATAATTGTTGGTATGCTAGCTACTATTGCGGGTGTCTTGTATGGCCTGGATAAAAGCTTTAAACCATTTACATATTTTCAGTTATTGCTTCCAATGTTTGCTGCAGCAATCGTAGGGGGAATAGGTAATCCATTAGGTGCTGTAGCTGGTGGTTATATTATAGCCTTTTCAGAAGTTATGCTCACTTATGCGTATAAAAAGTTTTTTATGTATTTACTACCAAGTAATTTAGAACCAAGTGGATTAATGCAATTCCTATCAACTGATTATAAATTTGCGATTTCATTCATAATATTAGTTATAGTTTTAGTTATTCGCCCTACTGGACTGTTTAGAGGTAAGACACTGTGATACAAAAATATAGAACCCAGCTTGCTTTTTTGATCATGGCACTGTTACTCATCATTGTTGGGGTTGCTCAATCGTGGTCCGTATCAATCGGGATATTTAACTTATGCATTGTTTCAGCAATAATGGCTATGGGCGTTAATTTACAGTGGGGCTACGCTGGATTATTCAATGCTGGAGTCATGGGTTTCACGGCTTTAGGTGGGCTTGTTGCTGTTCTTATTTCTCATCAACCAATTTATGAAGCTTGGTCAGTAGCTGGAACAGGTATGCTTATTAGCTTATTGATAGTTATCGCTGCAGCAATTTTTATTTTTTATGTCACTAAATATATAGGCTCTATTTTCAAAAGGAGATTCTTAATAGTTTTTATAATTTTATTAGCTGCAATTGGACTAGGTAATTTTTATGGCCCTTCAATAGATTTAATTGAAGATATTAATCCAGCAAAAACTGGTTTTCTCGGTGGGCTTGGAATGCCAATTATTTTTTCTTGGGTAATTGCGGCATTTGCAGCTGCATTTCTCGCATGGATTATTGGTAAAGTTACATTAGGACTACGCTCAGATTATTTGGCTATAGCTACTCTTGGAATTTCTGAGATTGTGATTGCCGTTTTAAAACACGAAGAATGGCTATCACGAGGTGTAAAAAATGTTACTGGTCTTCCAAGGCCTGTGCCTTATGAAATTCGATTACAAGAGTCAGAGTGGTTTATTAAACTTATCGAATGGGTTAATACATCTAAACTATCTGCTATTGAAACAGCATCTAATAAACAAGACTTATTAAATAAATTAGTAATTGAAGGGTCAAGTATTTATGTGAAACTTTGTTATGCCGGCTTGTTTATTAGTGTACTAATTATTTTATTTTTCTTAAGTCAGCTTGCTTTAAATTCTCCTTGGGGAAGAATGTTGAGAGCAATCAGAGACAATGAAGTTGCTGCAAGTGCTATGGGTAAAAATATTGTTGGACAACATTTACAAGTTTTTATCCTAGGTTCAGCAATTATTGGAATAGCAGGTGCAATGCTTACAACATTAGATGGGCAATTTACACCAGGAACCTACCAACCTCTGAGATTCACTTTTATAATTTGGGTCATGGTGATAGTGGGAGGAAGTGGAAACAACTTAGGGTCAATATTTGGTGGATTCTTTATATGGTTTATGTGGATCGAAGCAGAACCTATTTCAATTGCATTTATTAGTTTTATTACAAGTGGATTGGATTATGGAGATCCAATTAAAACACATTTGATTGCAAGTGCTCCACACATGAGATTATTCATTATGGGGGCCATTTTATTAATAACTTTGAGATTTATGCCTAGAGGTGTAATACCTGAAAAGGTTGTAAGGCCTAGCTGAACTAGGCCTTACAGGCAAAATTATCTAACTTGAATTGTGTTGAACTTACCAGAACCTATTTCAAGTTCTTTATAAGATCCTGATGCTTCACCAACATCAGAAAACTCAACATTAGTTGCGCCTTGATAGTTTACTTCTTTACCATCTTTAAGAAGGTTTATTGCTTTAGCTAGCTCACCTGGAAGAATTTCTGTACCAGGGGCATTAGCAACTCCCATCACATTTTTTGCGATAGTAGCTCTATCAGCAGATCCACCAGCTTGCATTGCAAGAACAATTAATGCAGCAGCATCGTATGACTCTTGTTCAAATGGTCCATCACCTGGAATACCATTTGCGCTTGCCATTTTGATAAACATTGCTGCACCGTCAGACTCATTTCCTGGCAAAGTTCCAAATGTACCAGTCAAATCACCATCGACATTATCAATTAAGCTTTGACCAATCATTCCATCAGCTAAAATGAATCTTGAGAAGGCTCCTGTATCAAGAGAATTTTGGATAATACCTTTTCCTCCCTGATCAACATAACCTAAAACTGCAAGCTCTTCTGCACCAGAAGCTGACAAAGTGCTTACCTCAGCAGAATAATCAGCTTTACCATCCTCGTGAGGTACTTCAATAGTCACTTCACCGCCCATAGCTGTAAATGCTCCAACAAAACTATCAGATAAACCTTTTCCGTAGTCATTGTTTGTGTAAGTCACAGCAAGTTTTTTAATTCCTCTATCCATAACAACTTGAGCAAGAACTTGTCCTTGACGAGCATCAGATGGAGCTGTTCTGAAGAAAAATCCTTTATCTTCTATTGTTGTTAATGCAGGTGACGTTGCAGATGGTGAAATTATTGTAACACCATTTGGGACAGCGACATTATTTGCAATAGCTGTTGTCACACCTGAACAATCTGCGCCCATAATTGCTGCTACATTATCAGCTGTCACTAATCTTTCAGCAGCAGATGTTGCCGCAGCTGCATCGATACAAGTTGAGTCAGCTCTAACAGGATTTAGAGTTGAACCATTAAGTATACCAGCATCAGTTGCTTCTTTGAATGCAAGCTCAGCAGATGAGGCCATTGTTGGCGTCAAAGACTCAATAGGTCCTGTAAAACCTAAAATAATTCCTACATTTATATCACTCGCGGCTACCTCTTCTTTTTGCTGAGAACAGCCTGCTACGAGCGCTATTAGAGAAGCGCCTAATAGAACTGTAAATATTGATTTTTTCATTATTTATTACCTTCTTTATTTTTATTATAAGGCAATTATGCTAACAAAATGAAGGTTACGAAGCAACTTAAATTAAGCCCGAGATTCTGCAAAAAATGAATATGTCTTATCAACTTTTACTTACTATTTTAGCAATAGGCGCAGTTTTTATCTCTGTTATCTACTTATTTCTATATCGTGAAAACGGGAACCTTTCTCAGTTTCAAAAGTCTTCAGATTATAAATTTATAGAACTTACAAACGGACTAACAGCGTATAAAGAGTTTGGTTCAAATAATAATACACCAATAATAATGATACATGGTGGAACTGTTCCTTCTGAGGGCTATACTGATTTCTGCAAAAATTTAAGTCAACGTGATTATTGGGTTATATGTTACGACCAATTTGGAAGAGGTTATTCAGACCGGCCAAAAATTAAATACTCAATGAATATATATCAACAACAACTTGATGAACTTCTGGATCATTTAAATATTGATCAGTTTATTCTATATGGTGTTTCAATGGGAGCGCCAATCGCTATTGAATTTGCAAATAATAATATTAATCGTTCTTTGGCAGTTGGAATCCAAGTTCCTGTTGTTAATATTAATAATTTTATTTTTAAAATTCTTCGTATTCCTTTTCTTGGCGAGATCACTATGCGTTTTTTTGGACTCCCTCTTATCAAAAAAAGAGCTTTGGAATGGGGAAATGAAGTTTCATTATCTAAGGAGTTGATTAATGGATATATTAATCAACTAATCTTACCTGGAAGTGAATATTCTCTCCTCTCTTCATCTAGATATCTTTTTCCTAAAAACTATTTTTCTACTTACGAAGTTTTTTCAAAAAGTAATATTCCATTACATATAGCTTATGCAAATGATGATACTGAAGTTTCACCTCAATCAGTTGAGTCGATAATTTCATTAAATAAGGATGCTGATGTTTTTGTTTTCTCAGGTGGTCACGCTGGGAGCTCAAAGATTCCAGATAAAATTACCAATGTATTTTTAGATTTTTTATCAAGTAATTTAAACTAATAAAACTTTATCAAGCTGAGTTGTGTAGCTTTGAGTACAATTTTTTCTTTTCTGTTTCCATTTTCCTGTTTGACACTCTGTGGCTATTTGAATTGTATCGCTTCCATAACGCTGATTGATTTGGTCAACCGCATACATTAAATTAGGAGATCTGTATTTTGACTCAGAAAATAAATCTTTAGTTTCAGTTCCTTTTCTATAAAATCCACTAAGTAAAACTCCAGCCTTCTTATAGTTATAATCTTTACGAAAAATTTTTTTTGTTATGTCTAGAGCTGCTTTCACTATATGCACTGTATCATATGTTGGATAACTCAATGTTATTGTTGAACTATTTGAATAATAGTTATTTTTTTTATCAAAAGGGTTAGTTCGTAAAAAAACAGAAACCATAGAAGCAGTTAAATCTTCACCTCTTATTCTTTCTGTCGCACGACGAGCAAAAGTAGTAACTGCCTGCTCTATATCTTCAAGATTAACCAGAGGTCTCCCAAAAGATCTTGTGGTACAACAGCTTTTTCTAGTAGCTGATGTTTCTTCTAAGTCTAAGCAAGATATTTCTCTCAATTCAGAGACTGTTTTTAATCCATTAATACTCATCATTTTCCTTATCCATGTATCTTCAGAGTTTTTTAAAAGTTTTGCGTTAAAGACTCCACTTGTGATTAGTTTTTTAGATAGCTGTCTACCCACTCCCCATATATCACTAACATGAGTATCTTCTAACACTCTATCTAAATTTTTGTGATCAACCAGTGAACATACACCATTTAAACTTTCATTATCTTTTGCAATGTGATTAGCTACCTTTGTCAAAGTTTTTGTTGATGCAATTCCAATACTCACTGGGATACCTGTATACTGTAAGATTGTCTGTCTCAATTTATGAGCATAGAATTCATAGTCTACTTTTACACCTGTCAACTCGATGAATGCCTCATCAATTGAGTAAACTTCAATACTTGGAGAAAATTCAGATATTATATTCATAACTCGTCTCGACATATCTGCGTACAAAGTATAATTTGATGAAAATACGATAACATTCTCTCTTTCGATAATATCTTTAACTTTAAAAAGTGGGACACCCATTTTAATTCCAAGAGCTTTTGCTTCTTTAGATCTAGCTATGATACATCCATCATTATTAGATAAGGCTACAACTGGTCTATTGTTTAGTTTTGGATTAAAGACTCTCTCACAAGAAACATAAAAAGCATTACAATCTATTAATGCAAAAACTTTTTTTTTCATAAAGGATAGTTAATCTTCTTAAGATCATGAACCACATATGTGCAGACGCCCCAAATCATAAAGTCCATTTCTTCTGAAACATAAACATCCTCATAATTTTTATTTGCTGATTTTAGTATGATGTCGTTTTTACTTTTTATACTTAGAATCTTGATACTCAGTTCACCGTCTAACACTGCAACAATAACAGATCCATGACGAGGCTTTAAACTTCGATCAACAATAATTAGGTCACCGGGTGATATGCCTGCATCCATCATTGAATGGCCGCGTGCTCTCACAACAAAAGTTGCATTGGGATGATGAATCAACTCTTCATTCAAATCTATGGAGCTCTCAGTAAAATCCCTAGCTGGAGACGGAAATCCACATTCCACGCCTTCTTTGTAAAAGGTTAATAACATTGATTAAATACTAATTTGTTCTTGTTTTGTTCTTATTATTGCACTGCTGGATATTAGAGTCAATAAATTTAGACTCTAAAAATTACGAATTTAGAAATTCTTTTTTAAAGAAAGAGACAACATCTTTATGTGACTGTCTTCTCGCCTCCCAATCACAGCCCGCATGAGCACCCATGATATTAGGAACTGCTTTAATTAAATTCATGCGACCTTCAGCATCATCGCAAGGAATTATCGTTCCATCATCTAGGGTGAATGAAAGATTGGTATTTTTGTCAATAATAGCAAATTTCTCAGTAAGCTTAATTGCATAAGGAATAAATTCGATTGGATCGATTGAATCAAAAGAATGATGGGCGTTGGGATAAGTAATTAATTCTATATTTGATTTAACAGGCTTCATATAATCTAGAATATTTTTAACCAAACTAGTTGGAGTATAATCATCAGCATCACCACATAGAATTCTCATGGGTGCATCAGTCCATTCATTGATTTCAGGTTTAATATGTGTACCAGGATAAAGTGGAAGATGAGCAGAGAATTTTTCATCTCCTACTGTCAAAGCTTTCACAATTGGAGACCATGCCGAGTAGAAAGATGTACTTCCTCCAAGGCTCCAGCCCATAATTCCAATTTTATTTGGATCTATATCTGGATGCTGAGATAATAAAGAGAGTGCACGGAATGAGTCTGTTATCATTGTAGCTAAAGTTACTCTCATTTGATCTTCAATAATTGAAATTAAACCTCTTGCTTCAAAGCTATGGATCCTAAAAACAGCAATACCAGCTTCCAAAAGGTTAACAATATGGTCATGGTGATTTCCTCTTAATCCTGCACTACCGTGAACAGCAATTACTGCAGGACATGGATGCTTTACATTTTCAGGAAAAATAAGGGAACCATAAATTTCTTCTTTAGGCTCAATATCAATACCGTTCAAAATATGGTGAAATTCGAAAGGACTTGATGATTTAAAAAAGAATACCCCAGCTTTCTTTTTTTCAAATTTATGTGAATGATTTTCCATTAAAGAAGGACTGTATTAGGAAAAAATAAAAAATCAAAATAAAAAACAGTCCTGCAAAATAATTTAGGGGAATTAAATTGCAGAACTGTTTAAGGTCAGGAGGAAATTAGTCTCTGATAGCGTAAGCTGTTACACCAGTCTCAGCTATATCAGTTCCTTCTTTTTCGGCTTCTTCACTTATTCTTATGCCCACCGTAGATTTCATAATTGACCAAATTATAAATGAAACTACAAAAACAAAAGCACAGATTGAAGCTGTACCAAGTAATTGCGCACCAAAGCTGGTACCACTATTTGTCAATGGAACAGCAAGCGTACCCCAAATTCCGGCAAATAAGTGTACTGGAATAGCTCCAACAACATCGTCAATTTTGAACCTTGTTAGAACCTCGGTACCAACAATTACAATTATTCCACCAATAGAACCAATAATGATCGCCATAAGCGGTGTAGGTGTAAGCGGCTCAGCAGTAATTGCCACTAATCCACCAAGTGCACCATTTAACATCATGATTACATCAGTTTTACCATTTACTAGTCTTGTAATCACTGCACAAGTCATGACACCGGCACAAGCAGCAAGGTTAGTATTAATATAGATTGTAGCAACGGCTGTCGCATTTTCAAAACCAGCTAATGCTAATTGAGATCCACCATTAAAACCAAACCATCCAAACCATAGTATGAATGTTCCAAGTGTAGCTAACGGAATAGATGAGCTTGCAAATGGCACTAATTTACCATTATTAAATCTACCAAGTCGTGGACCAAGCACAATTGCTCCTGCTAATGCAGCTGCACCACCAGCAGCATGAACTAAAGTTGAACCAGCAAAATCTGAGAATCCAGCAGCTGATAACCAGCCGCCTCCCCATTGCCAGCCCATTTCAATTGGATAAATAATTCCAGTTAAAATTGCAGCAAATAGAAAGAAAGGCCAAATTTTAATTCTTTCAGCTAAAGTACCAGATACAATTGAAACTGTTGTCGCACAAAAAACCATCTGGAAGAACCAATCAGATCCATCTGAATAGCCTGTATCAATTGCAGATGCGTCACTCCATGGAGTAAAGGATCCAATGTATCCGCCTTCCGGTATACCGTAAGCAACATTATAACCTATTACCCAGAACATCAGTCCTGCAATAGAATAAAGTCCAATATTTTTTGCAGCAATTGTTGACACACTTTTAGATGTAACCATTCCTGATTCAAGCATACAGAAACCTGCAGCCATTAACATTACTAGGAATCCACTTACTAAAAATAATAAAGTATTTAGAGCATAAGCAGTTTCATCATCTGTACCTGCATAAGCACTAACACTTAATAAAGAAGTGAATAGTAATGAGTACATAACTATTCTTTTAATCATTCTAATTTCTCCCATTAATAAAAATTTAAGATTGTTCAATATCATTTGAATGTAACTAAGAAACAACTTGACTCATCTGCCATCATGTCATGAAACTTTTTGCCAGAATGGCAGCAAAGAAAAAAAATATAAAAAAAACCTCCCAGTCAATTAAGACTGGGAGGCTATTTTTTAAAAGTTAAGGATTAATCTCTAATTGAGTAAGCTACAACTCCAACTTCAGACTTGTCGGTGCCTAATTTTTCAGCTTCTTCACTAATTCTTAAACCTATTGTGTTTTTGATAATTAAAAGAACTATATAGGAAACGATAAAAACAAAGGCAATTACAGAGGCAACACCTATGAATTGTGTAACATATGAAGTATCAGGATTTGATAGTGGCACAATCATTGTCCCCCATATGCCTGCAAACATATGAACTGGTATAGCCCCTACAACATCATCAAGTTTCATGCTGTTTAGAAAATTAGTACCTACATACATAATAATTCCACCGACCGCTCCAATAATAATTGCTAAAATTGGAGAAGGCATTAATGGTTCAGCTGTAATTGATACAAGACCTGCTAAACAACCATTCAACATCATTACAACATCAGTCTTACCACCAACAAGACGAGTAACTACAGCTGCAGCTAAACAACCTCCGCATGCTGCTAATTGAGTATTTATAAATATCGTAGACATTGCAGTAGCATCTTCATAAGAACCAAGTGCAAGTTGTGATCCGCCATTAAAACCGAACCAGCCCATCCATAGTATGAAAGTTCCAAGAGCAACTAGTGGTATTGAAGAGGCTGCAAACGGTTCCATCGACTGAACTTCACCTTTTGTGCTGTATCTTCCAATTCGAGGACCCAACAACATTACGCCAGCAAGTGCCGCTGCGCCTCCACATGCATGAACTAATGTTGATCCAGCAAAATCAGCAAAGCCTAGCGCATCAAGCCAGCCTCCACCCCATTCCCAACCCATTTGAATTGGATAGATAAATCCACCAAGTATGGCAGAGAATAAAAAGAATGGCCAAATTTTAATTCTTTCAGCAACTGCACCTGAAACTATTGAACAAGTTGCACATACAAATAATGTTTGAAAGAACCAATCAGATGCGTCGGAATACCCTGTTTCAATAGAAGATGAGTCTGTCCACGTAGAGAATGTTCCAATATAACCACCTTCAGGAATTCCGTACCCTAAATTGTATCCAACAAGGTAAAAAACTACTGAAACGATTGCAAACTTTCCAATATTCTTCGCAGCAATAGTAGAAACACTTCGGGTTGTAACTAACCCAGACTCTAACATACAAAAGCCAGCAGCCATCCACATAACTAAAAAGCCACAAACTAAAAAAGAAAAAGTATTAAAAATATATGCTACTTCTTGATCAACACCTGCATAAGCTGATGAAGAAACCAAAGTAGCAATCACGCTATAAAAGATTAAGTTTTTAAACATTTGAGATATCCCCCTAAATTATGTTTTTGTAATACCACCCTAAATATGGCTCTCAACAATACTTGAATGCCAAATTGTCAAGTAAATGAATTAGTTAATTTTTATAATTAACTAATTGATATTAAATATCTATTTATGATTTGTAATTTAAGTAGATGGGAGATGACCAAGCTCTTGGTTCATCAATACTTGTGCAGGCGTCTAAATCTCTTGGATTCTTCCAATCTTGAGTACAAATTTTAAACTCTGAACAATTGCCCTCGTCATCATAAATGCAGTGAGCACCTTTTACATTTATTATCGGCGATGGTTCTTCTATAGCTCTTGCATAATAACTGACATCTGATTGCATAGTAGAGAAGTCTGGATCCGTAAAAGTAAACTTGCAACCGGCACTATTTGTATCGCAGTTGTGAACAAGCCAAGTGTCTTCTATTCTATCGTCTATTGGTTGATTAACATATTCTTGAGGCCAAACTCTAATAATCTCAATTCTTGTAATTTTTTTACGCTCATCAGTGGGATTATAGCATTCGTTGTAGCAAAGCTCGTTTACTCGGTCTTCGCCAAGTGCTGCATAAGCATCCTCAGGGCATCCACTTTTTTGTACATATGATCCCATTGCTTTAACTTCAAACTCAGGATTATTATTCATTTCAACAAGTGAACCCATTGGTGACTTACCATTAGGACTATTCTCATTATTCACAAGATCAAACCATAGTAGTATTCTTGGTCCACTAGTTGCATATGTCTCATGTCTTTTGAAAGCATTCCATATTTCTTCTTTTGATCTTCCTTCAGAATGAACTGCTGCTAAACCACCAGTCTGAAAGAATGATCTTTGACGTTCCCATTCAATCGAATTAAACCCTAAGTTCAGTTTTGTGAGATCAAAATCAATAGGTTGGTCATCAGATAAATATGCGTCTTTAAGAGGATTTAAGTTTTCAGCACCTATCGTATAAGGCTCCATATGTAAAAATTTATCAAATAATTCTGTTGGCGGACCAACGCCATCAACACTTGAATGAAATAATTCCTTATAACCTGAACCAGGAGCAGCTTGATGATTATCACTAGATGAAATAAATCCGTATTTAAATCGATGTTTTGAACCATCATCATTAAACTTTGTTAGTGCCATTCCATACTGGGCACTTCCACCAGGCACATAATTCATTGCAGGAGAAAAGCAATCACGACACTGACCAGAGTCTAATTTATCTCTCTCTGATAAATTTGAAACAGCATTTATCCCTGTTCGACCTCGGTCTACAACGATCTGCTGAGTCTTAATTTTACGCGCTTCACATTCTTGTTCATTTACGCCAGCTTCAATACATCTTTCATAAATGATTTCTCCCAACTTCCAACATTGAGGCGTGTAATTATCTGATGGCTTTGGGCATGTTTGGGTTCCAAAATCGATAGATCTTTCTTTTCCATCTACTGTAGCAATTAAAGTTCCTGTTTTAAAGTCTAACTCAGTCACATCTCGTACATTGATCATTGTATCGACAACAACTTCCGACTCTCTTGTCACATTACTTGCTCGCCAAGATCTATACTCTTCACTGTTACCATGTCCTGAGTGCATCTCTAATAAATCAAATTGATGAGGATACTGTTTAGAAAGTTCCAACCCTTTATCTAATGTATAGCCTTTAGGTGTATAAAGACCCCAGGTTTGTCCATGTGGAATAATTATATAATCACTATCATATTCGTTAACTTTATTGGCTAAAGTAAGAGGGGTTAATGCATCTTCACTACAATTTGGCGGCAGGCTTTTCGAAGGAACTCCTCTTTCACATATTGGTGTATCCAAAATTTCAGTAACATAATTATTAAAATCAAGATACCTTTTGAAGTTTTTCATATCAACAAATGCATAGGATACATTAGGCCAATCAGGTGCATTGCCTAAAACTTGACGTGCAATACTTTGCGATGCAATTGGTCTCGTTGGAACTAAGTCTTCCTCTTCTTCGGCTAAGATAACATTATGGTGCCCCCAATGTGTACCACGATTTGCTCCAACTTGTGTCCATTCCCAACCAAGGAATGCTACACAGTCTGGGTTTTGCTTATCAACATTGAGTTGATTACATTGTCGAATTGTTTCTTTTGTTTCTTTCCATCTCTTGGGTGTAAGACTTTCTGCATGATCATTTATTGACCAAAAATCAAGTGCCGAACAATGTCTTGCAAAATCACATGCATCTGCAACTGGGTGTACGCCAACTCCCCCAACAATTGGTAAGCTCATTTGATGTGCATCCAATGAAAAAGTAGAATGAACATGAAGATCACCAAATAAAATTTGTTTTTCACCACTAACGCTAAGCGATTGTGCTGCATTTTTGTAATTTTTTGTTTTACTAGAGACAAACTCTGGGGTGTTTATTTTTCCTTGGATTTCTCCAGGTCCTAAAGACTCAGAAAAAAAACCTCTGTCCAGTATGACAACCCCCGTTGAAACAAATAAAAAAACAGCAACGATTAGATATAAAAAGTATTTAATAAATGTCATATATTTTCTTTGAAACACTTGAATAATGAATAAAAATTGATGATAGTGCAAGAATTATGTTTCGTTTCATAAACAACATTAATTACCTTTTTATCAGCGCATTAATTATTGGGGTCTTACTTGTTTCCCAAGAATTATTTCAAAATAAATCATCAAATCAGTATTTAAGACAACAAAATGCAGTTGCTTTGGTGAACGATATGGTTATATCCGAGGATCAATACATTAAGTATATCAGCACTCTCGGAATTGACTCAATCGATGAAAATGATGAAGAATTACTAGAGATTGTTCTTGAAAAAATGATTGAGGAAGAGCTTCTTTTGCAAAAAGGAATCGATCTTGAGTTACATAAATTTGATATTCAAATTAGAAAAGCCATTATTCAACAAGTTATTGATTCTGTCCTGCTGCAGAATGATGAAGAAATATCTGAGAAAGAATTAAAAGAATATTATGAAAAAAATAAAAATAAGTATCAATTAAATAAATTAATTCAATTAAATCTAATATTTTTAAATTCTCAAAAAAAAGAAGATACCGATTTGGTACTTGAAACAATTATTAATTCTGGGTTTGAGTCGGCAAAAAATCAATTTCATCAAAATCTTTTCTTTTCAATTCCAAATCGTCTCATAAGTCAGAAAGATTGTAATCAATTACTTGGTGTTTCTTTTTGTAAAGAAATTTTTGATTTAGATCTTAATGAAATTTCGAAACCAATAAAATATGAAAGTGGAGTATTGATTGCCCAAATAAAAAATACAAATATTAATATTTTAGACGAAAATTTATTTCATAGATTATATGATAAAATTTTATTTGATTATAAAAACTCAAGTGATGACAAATATTTTAGAGACTACATTAAGTTTCTAAAAGAAAATGCTAAAATTAAAAGATACGATTTAGATGTTAAAGCTAATTAAATGTTTAACATTCATAACCTTTGCCTCAATTTTTTCTGCTAATGCACATTATTTCAGTGAATCACACTCTAAATGGGTTGTGAATGGAGTTAATATTGAAGGTACTTTCAATATATTTGAATTAGAAGCAACTCGAGTTTTAAAATTACCAGAGATAGAAAAATTTCTTTATGAACAAAAATTGAGTGAAAGTGAAGCATTCATAAAATATTTAGAAAAGCGTATTCAAGTCACGTCCGACAACATTTTATGTACTCAATCTACACCAATGAGTCTACTTAGTTCAAGAGAGGGTTCATTAAATATTGCAATGAAATTTCAATGTGAACAGCAACAATCAATAAAAATAATTAATAATGCATTTTTTGACATCATTCCAAGTCATATTCATATTGCAAGGGTATATAAGGAAGACAGTATAATACTAGAAAAAGCCCTCTTCTTTAATGATCAATCGATCAACTTAGAAAAAAGAGAAAGCGAAGATAAAAATAATAATTTTTTATCAAGTATTTTTAACTTCATAAAAATTGGTATTGAACACATACTAAATGGCTACGACCATCTCTTATTTATTGCAGGATTAGTATTACTTCTTTCAAGTATAAAAAAACTTTTAATAGTAGTTACGGGCTTCACCTTAGGTCATAGTATTACACTTATTTTTTCGACTCTCGGTTATGCAACCCCAAATATGATGCTTGTCGAATCTCTTATTGGCTTTACAATATTTTTTCTTGGTCTTGAATATTTCTTAGAAAAAACAAAGAAATTTAAGGAAATCTTTTTTTTATTAACAGCCACATTAATTTTATTACTATTTTTCAGCCTTAATAATTCAATTTTAGTATCTCAGACTACATTGGTAGGAATTATCATATTTTCAATTGGCTATTTTGGTTTATACAAAAACTTACAAAATAAGAGCATTCTTATATACATTGTTACAGTTTTATTTGGGTTAATACATGGTTATGGGTTTGGATCATTCCTTCTTAAAACAGAAATTGAAAATTATAATTTAGTTTATGGCTTAGCAGGCTTTAATATTGGTGTTGAAATAGGACAGATAATTTTTGTTTCAATAATTCTACTTGTACTGAAATTAATGAGATTTTTAAAATTAGATAATGTTGAAATATTATTTAAAAATTTAATTTTTGTTTTTGTAATTAGCTTCGGAATATATTGGTTTATATCAAGAATAATTTCTTAATTTATATAAAAAAACATCAAGATTGAAATTATTATAACAGCACTCGTTAATGGAACTCTTATATTGAGAAACCAGTATGGTGTAGCTTTTGTATTATACAAATAATAATCATGGGCCAAAGCCAATATAAATGAAATAACAATTATGATTAATGAATAGAAAAGATTAGTGACAAATATTAAAGCTGACCATCCCATTAGTGCAGGTATAGTTGAAATTAATAATGGCAAAAACACACTATAAATTCGGTCAGCTGATGCAGTAATTAGGCCCCATTGTATACCTCCTAAAAAAGAAGAAATAATTGCTGCATAAGAAACAAATAGATAAATTAATAAATCGTATACTTCTTGATCAGCAGGGGTTATGAGACAACAAACAAAGATGGCCACAAATGGTATTAATCCTAATATACCTACAGTTAGTGATGATCTGTAACCCATTTAACCTTGGAAAAGAGATAAAAATTTTAAAAATTCTATTTTTCCACCTTCAACTTCAATCTCGTTTTTAGCCAACATCAAAGAAATACTAGGAACACTTTTTAATCCAGCAAAAACTTCTTTGAGTGATTGTTGATCTGTTTTGATTACTAACTCCTCATCATCTTGAGACGCAAAAGTTAATTCAGCAACTCCTCTTCTAATATGTATCCTAAAAACTTGATCTAAATCAGTAAATGTAAATAAAACTTTTTTATCTACTTCTAGTGACTTCTCAGCATTCAAATTTACGGGGATTGAATTAAAAATAGATTTCATTGGAGTACTATAAAGTTGAGCGGGAGTTACTTTATTGCTATTTGTATAAACATCAATTTCTCCACGCAATTCTCCTGCTACAGTTTGATAATAATAGTAATCATTTGAAGCTGTTTGAGTGTAAGAAAAATTTTCTGCAGCTTGTGCTTTTATTTTCTTTGAATTTTCATCATCTGGATTAAGAGCTATTAAAATATCGGCTAGTTCCATTGCCCACTGAAATTCTCCATTCTCAAGCGCATTTTTTGCAGCATCATTTAGAGAAACACTGTTTTCAGCAAGCTCTCTTATCTTTTGAGCTTTTACAGTATTATCTAAAGGGTGTAACTCAGTTATATTTCCACTAAACCATCCGATATATCCTGAAAAGACTGATCTTACGTAAGAGCTAATTGAGCCATAAAATTCTTGAAGGTAAGGTGAGCTAGCTAAATGAGGTGGAAGTTTGACTAATTTTGCAATTTCATCAGGCATTAGTCCTTTATTAATATGCCTTATCGTTTGATCATGAACAAACTGAATACCATCTCTATAGTCTTGTAATGCTTTAGCAATATTTTCTTTACCTACAATTGGCCTACTATGACTTGGAATTAAATATTCAGCATCTAACTCTCTTATTTTATCAATACTATGGACCCACTCCATCGGGTTTCTAAATTTTGTTCCTCTAATTGCATATAGGTTCGCAAATGTTCTATAAAAATTGTCACCTACCATTACAGCTTTCTTATCAGGTAGCCATACATACAAATGATCGTCAGTTTCTCCAGGGACATGCGCAAGCTCTATTTCAAGATCATCAATTTTTAAATCTAATTTATCATTAAAGGTTATCGTTGGTCTTAGTAATCCAATAGTGGAACCAGCATTAATTTCTAAAAATCCTCCAATTCCCTGATGTACAATTTGATCTTCAGAAAGAGGAATTCCAAATTGTCTCGCGGAACGTTCAAAAATTATTGGTCTAATCGTTGTTGATATATTGTCTATGTTATAGAGAATATTTTCCTGCGCATAAATTTCTGGCTCTGCTCCTTGAGCAAAAATTGTAGTGCCTCCAATATGATCTAAATGGTTATGAGTATAAATTATTCCCTTGATCGGTTTAGATGAAATTTTTCTAAACTCTTCTAATACCTCGGTTGCTCGTTCTTCAGAACCAAGAGTATCTACAATAACTAATCCATCACTTGTTTCAATCATGATTGAATTAGCCAAACCAAAACCTATTGCAGAATAAACGCCCTCTGTTACCTCAATAATATCACGTCTGAATTCATTTCTATGTTCTTCGCTAAGACCTTCATTTATACCAGAGTTTGAGACATTTATTTCGCTCTGCTCATCACATGAAACAAAAAATAAAATAATAATAAAAATTGATAATAATTTCATTTGTATTTACTCCCCAAATATCAATCATATAATGAATTAGAAAATGATGAATTACAATAAAGAAAAAATTGGTGCCCTTTGTCTGATTGGAGCAGGAATATTTTTAAGCTTTGGTGGGACACTAATTAAATATATGGAGTCTGCAACTCCACTTGAAATTACGGCTTTTCGCTCGATTGGTTTTTCATCAATCATGATGGTTTATATTCTTGTCAAATTTAAAAGTAAAACACCAAAGGCTTTTAAAAATATTGGTTATAGTGGGCTACTGATTGCATTTATTGTTGGCATAAGCAACATACTTTATGTATTTGGAATGAGTAAAACCTCTGTTGCAAATGGAGGTTTTCTATTAAGTACTTCACCACTTTTTGCAATGGTTGCTAGTTATTTTTTCCTCAAAAAAACAATCAGCGTAAAAACACTTATTGCAATTGGTGGTTCAATGCTTGGTGTATTTATAATGTTCTCAGGAGGAATAGAAGCTGATCATGCAGTAGGTAATTTAATAATGTTGGGAGTTCCAGTTTGCTTTGCTTTTCAGTTAACTCTTATAAATAAATCTCCTGAAATTGATTTTATGCCCGCTACTTTTCTTGCAGGAATAGTTGCATTGGTTATCAGTCTATCAATAATTTCTGAATATAATATTAATACACACGATTTACTTCTATCAATATTTATTGGAGCCTTTCAAGTTGGAATAGGGTTTTTGCTTATAACTATAGGTTCTCGCTATATTCCTCCTCATAGGGCTGCATTATTTATTTTAACTGAACCTATTCTTACTCCAATTTGGGCATGGATTGTATTAGGTGAACAACCGCCAACCTTGGAGCTTATAGGTGGTTTAATTGTTTTTATATTTGTTGCCTACAGAATTATTGATCAGTTTTATGAAAATGAAAATGAGAAAATAAATGACAACTAAAAAAAAATTAAATAACTTTTGATTATGAATGTTGATTTAGTTTCAGGAGCTCTTGGCGCTGAAGTAAATAATTTTGATCTTAATTCGCTTAGTAGTAAAAATTTTGAAGAAATTAACAATCTCTTATTAGAACATAAAGTCATTTTTTTTCGTAACCAAAATTTAACTTTAGAAAAGTACATTGAAATTGCATCTATGTTTGGTCCAATTGAAGAACATGCTTATGTCAAAGGAATCGAAAAATATCCTCAAATAACAAGAATCATTAAAGCTGCAGATGAAAAAAATCAATGGGGCGAAGGTTGGCATAGTGATGTGAGTTATGATCTCACGCCAAGTAAAGTAATTATGCTTAAATCTTTAAAAATACCTCCAATAGGTGGTGATACAGTTTTTTCAAATATGGAATTAGCTTTAGAGACTCTTGATGAAGACATTAAAAAAATTATTCAAAATAAAAAGGCAATTCATACTTCGAATGGTTCAAAATTTTTTGTGGAAAACTATTCAAAAATGGAAAGTAATGGAAAAATTGGAGAACGATATTCAAATGAACATCCAATTATAAGAACTCACCCTGAAACAGGAAAGAAAATTTTATACGTAAACCCTACCTATACAAAAAAAATAGTTGGCCTTCCTGAAAATGAGAGCAATGCTTTGTTAAATCATATTTTTAAACACCAAGAGCGACTTGATTTGTCATGTCGATTTAAATGGACTGAGGGAGCTGTAGCAATACTAGATAATAGAAATACTCAACATTATGCGATTGCAGATTTTTATCCAGGAAGAGGTCTCGGTCATGAAAGAGTAATGGACAGGATTTCGATTGTGGGCGATCAACCCTTTTAAAAAAACTATTGTTGCATATTTTTCTGAATAAAAAATACTTGAGAAAATATAAATATGAATGTTAAACCCATAATACCAAATAGTTTAAAATTAACCCAAAATGCATCTGAAAAATTTCTATAAACGATTTCATTACAAATAGCCAAGAATAAAAAAAACACAGCCCATCTTTTACTTAAAATAAACCAACTTTCATCATTCATTTTAAGAGAACCGCTCATTAAATTTTTAAGAAGAGGCTTCTTAAATAAAATTCCAATATATAGTATGCCTGCAAAAATAAGATTAACTATTGTTACTTTAATTTTAATAAAAAACGGATCATTAAAATAAATAGTTAAAGATCCAAATACAAAAATTAATAATGTACTAAATACTAGCATTTGATTAACTTTTTTTTCAATGAGTAAAGAAGCGACAATAGCTATGCCAGCTGCAACCATCAGAGGAAGAATCGCTGACTGTATTTCACCAGTCTTGATGAAGAAATAAAAGAAAACTGCTACTGGACCAAATTCAATGATTGGTTTTGCTAAACTTTTCATTAAAATTAATTATGTTTACTACGCGTAATATATTTACCATCTTTTATGCCGTTAAATAACTCATCAATTAGTGGGTGTGCCAATGGTCCGGGTGCATCATCTCTAAGTAGATTTTGTTGCGATACATAAGCGACGTAAGAAGGTTGTCCTGGTGCTTCCGCTAATAAGTGATAGAAGGGTTGCTCTTTAATAGGCCTGACTTGTAGGGGAATAGAGTTATACCATTCCTCTGTATTATTAAATTCAGGATCAACGTCAAAAATAACTCCCCTAAAGTCAAAGTATCTATGCTTTACAATCTCACCAATTTCAAATTTAGCTTTTTGGATCATAATTTTAAGATATTTATGTTTTTAATATATTTCAAGCCTAGATATTGAAATAATACTTTTGAAATAGCTATTTTAAGATAGAAATTAAATTTTCATATTTTAGATACCCAGGGCTTAAATTATCATTGATGATTAAAGCAGGTGTACCTCTTATATTAAGACTTAGAGCTAAAGATCTATTCTTCGCAATAATTTCATTATCTTTATTCTTCTCTGCCTCTTCAAAAATTATCTCCCCATTGAGTTTAAATTGATTCAGTATATCAATAATACTATCCTTTTTCATTCTTGAACCTAAATTCATAAATTGATTATGAATGTCAAAGTATAAATCAGGTTTAGTATTCCATACACTTAACGCAATTCTTGCTGCAGTATCAGAAATACCGCCAAAAATAGGAAATTCTAAATAAATGATCTTGATATTATCTTTTTCTTCTAAAATTCTTGCAAGATCATTTGCTTGTTTTGAACAATATCCACAACGATAGTCAAAAAATTCTACAATAGTATATTCAGCTTCAGTGTTTCCAACTGTTGGCAATTCTCCTTGATTATAATTGCGAATGATAAAGTTCGCCAAATTATCATTTGAATATACAAATTCAGGAATAAAGAGAAAAAATATAAAAATAAAAAATTTAATTTTTTTCATTATTTACTTTTTCTACCATCTTAGGTGTTCCAATATGTTTTATTTGATGTTCGAGAATAAATCCATATAAAGATTTTGATTTAATTGCAATGTCCCAGGCTTTATTTACTGAAAAAACTCTCTCACTTAATGAAGTTACTAAATCTTTTTTGATTATTTGAATACCACTGTATACATATGGATTTGTATTTCCATATTTGTACCTTTTTATTGATTGATCATTTGTAAAACAAAAATCACCAGCCCCATCATATCCTTCAAGACTATTAATATGAGACAGACCTAAGAAAGCTCCCATAGCATCTGCCTGAAATTTCTCTGACATATTTTTAATTTGATTTGAGAGTCTATTATTCCATAAGTTATCACTATTAAACACAAATGAATAATCCTCATCTAAATAATTGAAAGCCTTTTTTATACCTCCTCCTGTTTCAAGTAACTCATTAGTCTCATCTGAAATGATAATTTTCTTACTTTCAATTGATTGAAGGTAATCAACTAATAGCTCAGATTTATAATGAACATTCACACATATTTTTTGAATTCCTATATCATCTAATAAGTCAATAAGGTGTCTTATCATTGGTTTTCCCTTAATTTCTATCATTGGTTTAGGCATATCATTGGTTAAGGGAAGCATCCTTTTTCCAAGTCCAGCCGCAAGTATAATCGCGCTCTTAATCATGATTTATTTTTCATTATTGTATCAATCCAATCATTAAGATCATTATATTCAGGCTTTTTAAGATGATAATTTATAAAGCCCCATGCTACTTCAATCATGGAAAAATAATTCATTTTGTTATCTCGATATTTCAAACGTGAAAATATACCAATAATTTTTAAATTCCGTTGAATTGAGTAAAAACTTATTTCTCTTTCCAATTCCTTTTGATCTAAAAATATTAATTTACTATAAGTTTCAATTAGAAAATTTTTAAGTTCTTCTTTGATTGGACGTCTTACATCTTCAACTAAAGAAATAAAATCGTATGCAGTTGAACCAAGCAATGCATCCTGATAGTCAATTAATCCAAGCTGATTAATTCCATTTCTTTTTCTTAAATATATTAAATTATCTACATGAAAATCCCTTAATACAAGAGTATCATGTTTAGGAGAAAGAGATTTAAAATTCTTTTCCAAAATATTACGAAATTCTTCTTTTTCAGGACTACTTAAGTTTAACTTAAGGTGCTTTTCTAAATACCATTCAATGAACAACTCACTTTCATTAATTAAAATATCACAGGTGTATCTTTCTATATTAGAGATTTCTAAGTCTGAATGGTTATGAATATATGATAACAATTGAATAGATTTCAGGTAGAAATCTTTTTCATTATTGTTATCTAATATCTTGGAAAAAACTTCATTTCCAAAATCTTCTATTAGCATTAAGTCATTTTCATAATCTATATCATAGATATTAGAAACACTGAGATTAATTGAAGATAGAATTTTATTGATCTTTTCAAAATTAATAAACGACTCTCCTTTTTCTTTTGGCGCATACATAACTAAAAGGTTTTTACCTAAAACTCTGTAATACTCTCTAAATGACGCATCTGATTTGATCTGTTCTAACTTATAATCAGAAATTTTATTTCTAAGTAAAAAAGATTTAATACTGATTTCATTTATAGCCATTGAAAAAAATCTTTTTTAAATTTTCCTGAAAAATTAAATTTAAGCTTTCGAGAATTTTCAGAAATGATTTCAAAATCTATTTCTACTCTATCTACTGGAAGTGCTTTTTTAAACTTATTGGCCCACTCAATTATACAAATATTATTTCTCAGTGATTCTGAAAAATTTAATTCAAAGAGCTCTTCTATTTTGTCTAACCGATAAAAGTCATAATGATATATCTGCCCTAATTGATAGTCATAAATTTGAAGAAGCGTGAATGTTGGACTAGGAATTTCATTGGCAAATTTATTATTTTGAAGATTACGAATTAGATGTCTTGTAAAAGTTGTTTTGCCTGCTCCTAAGTCACCATTCAGACACAAAACAAGATTAGTGCCATTGATACTATTGGCAATTTTATTTGCAATATTTTGTGTGTCCTTCTCGTTAGAGACAATCATCTTTAAATGATAACACTTATTTCTGGATTAGTATCTATATGCTTCGGGCTTGTATGGGCCTTCTGGTGTTACACTGATATAGTCTGCCTGATCTTTTGAAAGTTTAGTCAATTTAGCTCCAACCTTCTCTAAATGTAGTCTGGCAACCTTTTCATCAAGGTGCTTTGGAAGAACATATAATTTTTTTTCATAATTTTCAGAGTTATTCCACAGCTCCATTTGAGCCGTCACCTGATTAGTGAATGAAGCGCTCATAACGAAGCTTGGGTGACCAGTGGCACAACCAAGGTTAACGAGACGTCCCTCTGCTAATAAAATAATTCTTTTTCCGTCAGGAAGAGTGATCTCATGAACTTGAGGCTTAATTTCATCCCATTTATAATTTCTGAGTGCATCAACTTGTATCTCATTATCAAAATGACCAATGTTACAAAGTATAGCTCTATCTTTCATGTCTCTGACGTGATCTGCGGTTACAATATCTTTATTGCCTGTCGCTGTTACAACGATATCTGCTTCTTTGATCATTTCATCCATTAAAACAACCTCATAGCCTTCCATCGCTGCTTGTAGAGCACAAATAGGATCGGTTTCTGTAACCATAACTCTTGCTCCACTTTGTCTTAATGATGCTGCACTTCCTTTTCCTACATCCCCAAACCCAGCAACTATTGCAACTTTTCCAGACATCATAACATCTGTGGCTCTTTTAATTCCATCAACTAAACTTTCTCTACAGCCGTAAAGATTATCAAATTTTGATTTTGTAACTGAGTCATTAACATTGATTGCTGGTACTAGAAGAGTTCCATCTGATTCCATTTTTTTAAGAGCAAGAACTCCTGTAGTTGTTTCCTCAGACAAACCCTTAACGTCATTTAGTAATTCTTTATATTCTTTATGCATCAATGCTGTTAAGTCACCACCATCATCTAGTATCATATTTGGTCGCCAACCGTCTTTACCTTCAATAGTTTGTCTTACACACCACCAATACTCTTCCTCTGTTTCACCTTTCCACGCAAAAACAGGTATACCTGCTTTGGCTATGGCGGCTGCAGCATGATCTTGTGTAGAAAAGATATTACACGACGACCATCTAACATCAGCACCCAATTCAACTAATGTTTCAATTAAGACCGCTGTCTGAATAGTCATATGAAGACATCCAACAATTCGGGCTCCCTTTAGCGGTTTCTCCTTACCGTATTCACTTCTGAGTGCCATTAGTCCTGGCATCTCAGTTTCAGCAAGAGATATTTCTTTCCTCCCAAATTCTGCCAATTCAATATCAGCTACTTTATAATCATTAGTTTCAGTCATAATTTATATATTAATTAAATTTAAATAATTTTTTAACAGTTATAGCTTATTTAGCAATAGGTAAATTAATGATAAATCTTGCTCCTATTATTCTATCATTATCAAGTAAGTTATTTGCTGAAATATAACCTTGATGAGAGTCCACAATTTGTTTTGCTATATTTAATCCAAGGCCTGAATGAATTTGAAGATTATCATCATTATCTCTCAGAGAATAAAATCTCTCAAAAATTTTCTCAAAAATTGGCTCTTTAATTCCAGGTCCATTATCAGAAATTGATAAACTTATATAATTGCTTGTTGAAGATAAATTTAATGTAATTTGATCGCCATTATTAGAGAATGAGATTGCGTTATCAATTATATTTTGAATAGCCTGACGCAAAAAAGATGATTGGCCTTTTATATTAAATTTATCATCTGCACTATTATCAGAAATAGTAGCAAAACCTATGTTATTAATATTTAATTTTTTGTATTCATTTATAATCTCTTCCATCAATTCTTTAATATTAAAAATTTTTGATTCGCTCGTTGATAGCCTAGCCTCATCCTTAATCATTGCTGAGTAATCTGTAATTATATTTTCTATTCTCATTATATCTGCTTCAATCATCTCAATGAACTTTTGGTAACCTTGATCAGTTTTGTCGTATATAACTTCACTTGCCATTTTTATTGAAGCTAGTGGGTTTCTTATCTCATGCATTAAATCAGCAGAATACTTCTCAGTGTCATTTATTTTTTCATATAAATTTTCTAGCATTTCATTTAAAGTTTTTGATAAATCACCTATTTCATCTTGTCTTTTTCCAAGTTCGTCAATTTTTGGTTTTGATTTTAAGTTTTTTCCAATATCTGCTGCTGATTGGGCTAATATTTTTATTGGCTGCAGAATGAAAAAATTTAAAAAAACTGAAAAGATCATTAATGATAAAATAATGGCCAAAAAGCTTAAAAAGATATTAAGTCTAACCTGTTCATTAATTACATTAATCTCTGAGTTATCTTCATAGGCAACAATAAATAAATTTTCATCAAAGACTTCAAATGGAAATATCGAAAATAATAACAGCCGATTGTTATCTAGAGTAATTGAAAATTTAGATTTTGAACCGTCATAAGATTTCTTAAAAAAACTCTCAAATTTTTTATTTACTAAGAAGTTTCTTCCTAAATCAAGACCTTCTTTTTCAAGCTCATTATCTATGATATTAACTTCTTCGCCAATAGACACTTTCTTTTCTGAAATAAATCCTTCTTTTGCTAAATCATACCCCTTCGAATCAAAAAAAATATTTTTATCCTTATCAATTATAATTATAGATAAATTTTTTAATTCAAGATTTGCATAAAGTTCTTCTTTAGAAAGATTTTCAATATTAACTTTTTGAAAATTAATTGAGTTAATATAGTTGTATGAAATTAATGCTTGAGTCTGAATAAGAGATAATCTCTTATTTAATTGATAATTATTTGATAGAATAATTATAAGAATTGATAAGATACCTAAGAGAAGAAATCCTAAAATATTATAAAATAAAAATTTTTTAAATAAGCTGTTCAAGATACATAATATTAATGAAAATTATATTTATTTCCATTGATATCCTGAACCATATAAAGTGTTAATAGACTGAAATTCTGGATCAATTTTTTTGAATTTTTTTCTTATTCTCTTTACATGGCTATCTATAGTCCTATCATCGACATATAAATCATCTTTATAAGCGATATCCATTAATCGATCTCGAGTTTTGACTATACCAGGCTTAATTACAAGTTCTTTAATGATCTTAAACTCCGTAGTTGTTAATGGATCCAATAAGGGTTTATTTTTCCATTCACATTCTTGCTTTGCGCAATCCATTCTCAAATCCTTATAAACAATAATATCATTACTATTTTGCTGATCAGATTCAATTTTAATACGGTTGAGGGTATTCTTTATTGTCTCAACCAATATTTGCTTAGAAAAATTTCCACCTTTTGTTACATAATTATCAGCGCCATGCATCAGTCCTTTTAATCGATCAACCTCTTTGTCTTTTGATGTGAGGAAAATTACCGGAATCTTAAGCTTCTCTCTAATCTTTCTGAATAACTCATAGCCATCCATTTTTGGCATTTTAATATCAACAACTGCAATATCTGGGGGAATTCGATACATTCCTTTTAATGCCGAATCCCCGTCAGAGTAACTTTGAATTGAAAAATTTTCTTTTTTTAGAATTTCTTCGAGTGATATCAAAATATTACGATC
>Ga0181564_10000381_pt1:0-37500 | contig 38526 bp, 29 predicted proteins | sample 011ome_24_FD_134512 | JGI IMG/M metagenome (GOLD analysis project Ga0181564, IMG submission 134512) | Coastal salt marsh microbial communities from the Groves Creek Marsh, Skidaway Island, Georgia - 011513CT metaG (megahit assembly) | ecosystem: Environmental > Aquatic > Marine >... | reverse complement strand
ATGGATACATGCTGGCTTTTCTATCTTTTCAATCTTTTCAAAGAACATCCTTTCTTTCAAAGGGAGCGCAAAGATAAAACCATTATTCATTTGCGCAAGCCTATCCTTCAAAAAAAGTGAAGAAAATACACCTCAAAACAGCCTAAATAGCTTAACTAATTGATTATCAGTTTCAAAAAATCACCTTTCCGGATCCACTTTTGTAACCGGAATGATCTTTCCACTCATTAATTGACCTGAAGTAAGTGAAAATGCTACTATGAATTTCGCCATATTTTCAGGATCGACCTGTGAAATGTAACCTGGAAACGCCTCTTGGAGCATCTCTGTATTCACAGCACCAAGGGCTAAGTAATTGAATGATAAGGAATCAGATCCAAATTCCGCATCCAAGCTTTCAGTAAGTGCGGCTAATGCCGCTTTACTTGCCGAGTATGAGAAGAGCCCTTCAAACTTCGAACCGCCCTGAACTCCACCCATGCTTCCTATATTGACAATGTGCGCACCTTTATTAAGGTTACTTGATTGAATAAGCATTCTAACAAGCTCAAGCACATTCCAAACATTGACCTTCATATGAGCATTGAATTCTTCTAAGGTCGCATTCAAGATATTCTCTTGACCTAAATAACCTGCATTATTAATCACAATGTCAAACTTAAATCCTTCAAGAACCTCATTTAGTATTTGATTGAGGCTACCGAAGTCGGTCCAATCAAATTGCACATGCCTATATAGGATAGAGTTTTCAACTGAACCTTCAACTTGACGGCTAATACCCCAAACTTTATGTCCCTGTAAAACAAACTCCTCCTTTAGTGCTTTACCTATACCTTTCGAAACCCCGGTTATTAATACATTCATAATTTACTCTGAGAAAGTGAGACTCGCATTGAATACAATATTCTTTAAATTTACCGACTTTATAAGTCAACTTTAAACTTTAATATAGCGTCTAGCTATACATATTTAATATACCTCCTGTTTATGATTAAAAAATATTCACTGGTCTTGATGTTGATGTTTGCGTTTATTGGTTCATCAATTGCCCAAACTGTTACCTGTCAAGTGGACACTCTGAAGTACACTTATTTTAAATCAAGCAATTTTGATACGCTCAGCCTGAATCCGGTTTTTACAAGTGCAGTCTATCAATATTACGAATCACCTCAAGACATATCTATACGAGGCGTGAAATTCTATGCTTTTAAAACAGACTCGTTTGATGTGAATCTAAACTACAGCGACTCGATGGAGGTAATAGTGGAAATTAGAAATGCAACATTAGATAGCGTTCCTGGTAATATTCTATTGGCTTCAGATACCATAAATATTGGATATGCTGATACAGCCGATACTTCCTACACCTTGAATTTCTATGCTAACGTTGCGTTGTTTGACCCTATAACAACCTCGAACCCTTACACTGTTGTTATCAGAACTGAAAACGACTCAAATTCATTTTCATTCATGCATAATGAATACGATGAGCTCAATGGGGGTGGTGATGGAGATCAAGAATGGCTTTCAGGTGCTTATCAAGGAAGTGGCTGGGTTAAATCAGATGTGTTTTCACCCAATCCAAATGGAATTCCATTTGATGCAGACTTTTTCTTGGAGCCGATTGTGTCGTACAGTCTGACAGCAAGCTTCATTAATGACCCAGAATGCCTTTTTGACGAATTGGGCGATACCGTAGAATTTTTCAATGATGCATCTGTAATTGTTGATCATAGAATGTATAACCGATATGCATTCTTTAATCAACCTGGCGCACAAACTTGGAATTACGGTGACGGATCACCTGTTGAACAGCTAACGAATCCTTCTCACTTCTATCCTACGAATGGACCTTTCGCTGCAACGCTGACTGCTAGAATTTTCAACTGGTCACAATTGAACTGCCAAAGCTCAAAAACCCAAATTATAAAAGAAAAGCCAGCTCAAGGGTTTTCGTATGTGACCAACAATCTGGATGTTGTTTTTACGAATGAAACACCTCCAAGTTCAATTTTCACGAATATTTCATACGATTTTGGTGATGGCAATACAAGTCAATCGGAAAACCCGTCACACAATTATTCTCAACCTGGTACTTATTGGGTATGTCAAACAATGATGACGTCTTGTGGGCTAATCACAGAATGTCAGAATGTGGCCGTTGCTACAAATACAGCATTGAACTGTGGAAAGGATAGCGTGAGGTACACTGCCGCAAGAGGCACTGATACCAGAACACTGATGATTAAGGCTCCGCAGGGCACCCACAGATTAGTAGGATTGGGGCAGCGTTTTGACGCCCCACAATCAATGATCGTTCATGGCTTCTCATTTTATGCTAACCACGAAGGACTTTATAGAGACAATTTTGAAGTAATCTGTAAGATTTGGTATGAGGATCCAACCACAGAGACACCCGATACCGCCACTGGCCCATTAGCATCCTCTAGCGTAAGGATAAACAAATATGATGTAGACACTAACTACACTGGAGAAATTAGATATACGGCCATTTTTAATGTACCCGTAAATCTACTTCGCGATGAAGATTATATTCTCACAATGGAGTATTTCGGTGAAACACCTGTTCTGATTAGCACCACTGATTGGGAAGAAGGTGATGGCGACCAAGATTTGTTTGCAGTTGGACAGGTAGTTGCAGCTGGTGATACGTTTTGGGTTACGCCTGCATCAGTTTCACTTTTTAACGCACAGGGTATGCCATTCGATGCAGACGTATTAATTGAACCTCTTATTGAATATAATTTCAATGCTAACTTTAGTTATGGTTTTGAGTGCCTGACTTTCAATTCCCAAGGAGAACGTGTTATAGAGTTTCAAAATCTTTCTTCACGCATTGCAGCAAGTCCGATGTACAATGCTGGCGTATTTTATAATTCTACCACGAGTGCTTATGAATGGGATTTCGGAGACAGTACGGATATAAGCAATCAGTCTAATGCTCAACACCTATTTCAAGCGCCTGGACCTTTTGATGTAGAGTTGACAATAATAATGGACGGATGGACCAATGACTGTCAAAGCTCGCAAGTGTATAACGTCCCTGTGACACCAACAGGGGGATTCTCTTATGAGCAAGTGACTTCTACTGTTAATTTCATTGACGAGTCTCACAATGCTGATGAATACTGGTGGACTTTCTCTGATTCGACCTTTAGTTCACTGAGTGACCCCATACATTACTTTTTAAGGCTAGGTCAGTTTGAAGTTTGTCAGTACGTTTCAAACGTTTGTGGTTCTGATACAACTTGCACAATAGTTACAGTGAACATATTGGGAATTCCGAATGAGTTCATGGAGCAGATGAGCATCTATCCTAATCCAGCTTCAGATTACTTAAACATAGATGCAGATTTAAGCACTATGAAGTCATTAGAACTTACCCTTTTTGATTTTAGTGGAAGAGCGGTGCGATCAGCTTCCTTCACAAACTCAAACGTCAACGAATCAATTTACGTAGGTGACCTTGCTAGAGGTGCTTATTTAATGGAATTGAAGGCGGGTGATTATAAGGCCACTAAGAAATTCATTCTGACCAACTAAATGTCAGTTCGAACCAAACAAAAAGCCGTTAATTAGCGGCTTTTTTTATTGTATTAGTTTCAACTCTTTCTAGCTCATCATTTTATGAAGCGCATTACCATAGATAGCACTGAGATGATCTATGGACCCAAAGTCGATATCATTAATTCGAATGTTCGATCCTCTGGATTTGCCTAGAAGTGAATAAGCAACGCCTCCATTTGACGCCTCCGCTTTGAATTGGTCTAAGTTGGCATCACTGACAGCAACCACAACCCTCGACTGAGACTCACCAAATAGAAGCCCATCAAGTCTTCCCTGGGCTTTGATGGCGACATCTACACCAATGCCATTGGTCAGTGTCATTTCTAGCAATGTGGTAAACAATCCTCCATCAGAAATATCATGGGCTGCTGAAACTAAACCTTTTCTAATGGCAGTCAGTAGCGTGTTTTGAAGCTTCACCTCCTCATCTAAATCAAATTTAGGAGATTTAGACAACTGCTCTTTGTGCCATTGAATAAGGTATTGTGAACTTGAAATATCATCAGAATGGTCTCCCAGTAATATAAGGTTCAGTCCTTCCTCTTTTATGGCAAGAGAGGTGATATGTTCTTTTGAATCCACCAATCCGATCATTCCAATGGTAGGCGTTGGTAATACTGGAACCGTCTTACCTTCGATTGTAGATTGATTATAAAAACTCACATTTCCCCCTGTCACTGGCGTCTCAAATGCTTTACAGGCCTTGCTCATCCCTTTGATAGCTCCAACAAACTGCCAATAGGCCTCTGGGCTAAATGGATTTCCAAAATTCAAGCAATTGGTTATAGCGGATGGCTTGCCGCCAGAGCAAACGATATTACGTGCAGCTTCAGCAACCGCCATTGCACAGCCCTCCTCGGGATTCGCATAAACGTAGCGGGCATTGCAATCAACGGTAGCAGCAATGGCTTTGTTTGAACCTTTAATGCTTATAATGCCTGCATCCGTAGGGTTGTTGGTCGACATATTTATTGTTCCAACCATAGAGTCATACTGCTCTGTAACCCAGCGTTTTGAAGCAATGTTTACATGTCCAATTAAAAATTCAGCCACTTTCTTTAAGTCTTCTGGCTGCTTCACTGAAGTTTGATCAAAAGCTTGTGCTTTGGCGAAATAAGCCGGTTCTTTATATTCACGTTCATACACTGGTGCACCTCCGCCTAAGACTAGAGAATCAGCAGGAGCCTGGGCCACTAGCTCACCATTCATAAAATAACGAAGTTGATTACCCTCGGTAACCACACCGATTTCGACACAATTTAGATCCCATTTCTCAAAAATTCTCAAAACCTCGGCTTCTTTTCCCTTTTTCACTACCACGAGCATTCTCTCTTGAGATTCACTCAATAGTATTTCAAATGGGAGCATATTTACTTGTCGGGTTGGAACACGATCTAAATAAATATTCATTCCGCATCCCCCCTTGGCCGACATTTCTGACGTAGAACAAGTAATTCCTGCTGCACCCATATCTTGCATGCCCACAATACAATCGGTATCTGCAAGTTCCAATGAAGCCTCAAGAAGTAGTTTCTCCTGAAAAGGATCACCAACTTGTACAGAAGGCAGATCATCCGCACTATCATCAGAGAGATCGCCCGAAGCGAAAGTGGCACCATGTATTCCATCCTTACCTGTACTGGATCCAACAATAAAAACTGGATTACCTGGTCCCTCAGAAATGGCTGAAATTGTTTTATCCGTTTTCACTATTCCAACAGACATGGCATTAACCAGAGGATTTTGATTATAGGATTCATCAAAATAAACTTCGCCTCCAACTACGGGAATTCCGAAACTGTTGCCATAATCGCCAATGCCCTTTACCACACCTTTCAACAACCATTTGGTTCTTTCTGAATTGGGATCTCCAAAGCGAAGGCTATTCAACTGACCTACGGGTCGTGCGCCCATGGTGAAAATATCACGATTAATACCTCCAACACCAGTAGCGGCACCTTGATAAGGTTCAATGGCAGATGGGTGATTGTGGGATTCAATTTTAAAAGCACAAGCCAATCCATCGCCAATATCAACCAGACCGGCATTTTCTTCACCTGCCTCAGCCAAGATGGCTGGACCTTTTTTAGGTAAGGTCTTAAGCCACATAATGCTGTTCTTGTAAGAGCAATGCTCCGACCACATAACAGAGTAAATGGATAACTCAGTAAAATTGGGTATTCGACCTAGGTATTGCACTACTTGATCATACTCTTCAGGTAAAAGACCAAGGGTCTTTGCAGTTTCTTCTGGATTGAAGTCTGTTGGTTGACTCATGTTTAAAATTTGAGCGCCAAAATTAACTTTTCAGAACGGGTATTTATTTCAAAAGTCTGATTTGTTATTAAGAAGATTTACTTTAAAGTGTGCAAATCGAAGGAATAGTACTCAGCTTAATTTGGTATATGATTCTTCTTTGGCTCTTGCTGAAGCATAGAGGGGGATTTTCGAATACCATTTTAATCCTCCTTTTTACTTCGAAAATAGTGGGGACTTTCGCTTTACAAGGGCTATTCACCTATTACTACACTGAAAGATCAACTGCAGATATCTTTCGATTTTTTGATGATGGATTAATCCTTAATGGTTTGTTCTTCTCTAATCCAGCCGACTTATTTAAAATAATGTTCAACACTTATTCTGAAAACGCTGGCTTTGATGCATTGTATTTTGAGAAAATGAATTCATGGATCAAGCCCGATGACTCAGCTTTTTATAATGACAATCATTTTATGATAAAAGTGAACGCGATGCTTGCCTTTATAAGTTTCGGACATTACGAAGTTCACGGAGTCATCTTTAGCGGACTATCATTCTTCGGTTTAAAATGGTGTACAGAGGAATTATTGGATGATGCAGAATCTAGATCACTTGCTTTAGCTGTAGCCGTTTTAATACCGTCCAGCCTGCTTTGGATGTCGGGTGGCCTAAAAGAGGCAATTTTGATATTTGGTATTGGCGCATTTTTAAAATCAAAATTCATTGACTTCAAAGCCAATGTAAAACCCATACTTTTTGGATTTTCCGCTTTTCTCGTTTTATACTCGGTAAAAATCTACTTTATAGCAGCGCTTATTCCAGCATATTTAGCACAAGCTTTAGGCAAAAATTCAGCCTAGCAAATCTTACTCAAATTGGCCTTTGGTTCTTTTTCATACTCTCAGGAGTCGTAAGCTCTGGTTTTTTTGGGTTTGATTTAGCTGAATATGTGGTAAGGAAACAACATGATTTTCTAAACCATGTTCAATTTATTTCCCCAGGAAGTGCTTTTGAAATGGCTTATTTAAGTGAAGGATATCCTTCAATTCTGGCATCGCTTCCACAAGCATTTGCAAAAGTGTTGGTCAGGCCCTACCCGCATGAAATAGGAACGATGGCAGAAACACTCATGCTTCTCGAGAACATCTTTGTTTCGGTTATACTTGTTCTTGCATTGATCAATATTGCGCAAACAAGAAAATTATCAAAGTCACAGCTGTGGATTGCATTGTTCATTTTACCCATCATCTTGCTCACTGGATTGGTAACTCCTGTATTTGGGGCTATCATGAGATACCGCGCGCCCGCAATTGTTTTAATGCATATCGTTATGGCTCCAAATCTTCGGGCATTTTTCAACCAACGTAAACATCAATATACATGAGATCCATTTTGATTCCATTTCTTGTTTTAATGTTTCATGCATGCACGCCAAGCAAGAATGTTGACCTTATCATACACAATGCAACTATATACATGGTGGATGACGCTTTCAACACGGCCCAGGCCATGGCCATTAAGGACGGAAGAATTATCGCTATTGGAGCTGAGCACCAAATACTCAACGGCTATCAAAGTGAACATATTGTTGACGCTGAACTACATTTCATATACCCAGGTTTCATTGATGCCCATTCACATTTCTTGGGTCATGGAAATGAAAAACAGCAACTCAACTTGGTTGGCACCACTTCATTTGAAGATGTAATTCATCGAATCAGAGAGTACGTCTCTACACATGAAGGCGATTGGATCAGAGGAAGAGGTTGGGATCAAAATGACTGGGAGGTCAAGGAGTTTCCTACGAACGATTCGTTGAATAAGCTTTTTCCGAATCACTATTTTGTATTGAAAAGGGTTGACGGACATGCCCTTTTAGTGAGTGACAATGTGTTAGAGCTCGCAAAGGTTAATAGCCAAACGAAAATAGCTGGTGGAGAAATCTTGTTAAAAAATGGAAAGCCCACAGGAATTCTTTTAGACGAGGCAGAAGAATTGATCAAGTCAATTATACCTAGCTATACCGAAACGTTCAAGCTTAACTCGCTTAAAATTGCTCAAGAAGATTGTGTTGCACAGGGCTTAACAACCGTTTGTGATGCTGGATTGAGTACAGACGAAATTGATCTTATTCACTCTAGTCACGATACATTTTTAAAAATGCGCGTATACGCTATGTACAGTGCCCAAAATGAGTTTTTGAACAACCTTGAAAAACTAGGGTACAAGACCGAACGTCTTACAGCAAAATCGATCAAATTATATGCAGATGGAGCATTAGGCTCAAGAGGAGCTGCCTTGTTAGAGCCTTATTCTGACGATAGTTTGAATCATGGGTTGATTATTGCTTCAGCGGATTCCATTAGAAAATGGGCTCAAGCTTGTTATAAAAATGATTTTCAATTGAATGTGCATTGCATTGGTGATCGAGCAAATCGAATCACTCTAGAAGCAATGGGATCTGTTTTGAAAGCATCGAATGACCGCAGGTGGAGAATTGAGCATGCCCAAGTCGTACACCAAGATGATCAAGCAACTTTTGGAAAATATAACATCATTCCTTCCATGCAACCCACACATGCAACTTCTGACATGTATTGGGCAGAGGACCGATTGGGGCCAGAACGGATTGGAAATGCTTACAATTTAAAAAGTCTGATGCTTCAAAACGGATTGATAGCTCTTGGAACAGACTTTCCGGTGGAGGATATTTCACCAATAAAAACGTTTTACGCAGCAACCATTAGAAAAGATCTTTCGGGATTTCCGCCTGTTGGATTTGATGCCGAAGAAGCTCTTTCAAGAGAAGAAGCCTTGAGAGGTATAACTATTTGGCCAGCAGTTGCTAATTTTGAAGACTCCTTGAAAGGGAGTTTAGAAGTTGGGAAATTTGCCGATTTTGTGATGATGGACCAAGATTTGATCCGTTGTTCAGAAGAAGCGATTATCCAATCAAACATTTTAAAAACTTGGATTAACGGTGAATTGGTTTATACGAAATAGCATTTTTATTCTCATCACAACATCAATGATGTTGAGTTCATCGTCAATGGCTCAGGAAGATGACCTATTCAAGCTTTGGCCTGACACTACTTTAGCCAAAGCAAACTCTGCTTTGCACGTTAATTATCTTTCTGAAACAGAAAAAGAATCCATCTTTTACATGAATCTATTAAGGATAAACCCACCGTTGTTTTCTGAGACCTACTTCGCTGATTATATTAAAGCCAAGGACGTAAAAAAAGATAAGTTGGTAAAAGAGCTTATCAAAGAACTCGAGAACACGGGCAAGATGGAACCACTGCTGCCTGATAAGGAACTTTCTGATTTTGCCCGTGCGCACGCGAAGGATATGGGTGAATCAGGCCGAACTGGCCACAACTCATCATCCGGAAAACCATTCCGTGATAGAATAGCAACACTTGAGCAACACTTCACCGCCATCAATGAAAACTGCAATTATGGAAATGAAGATGCGGTAGACGCACTCATTGATTTACTCATCGATAGAAAAGTTCCTAATTTTGGTCATCGCAGGAAGATACTTGATCCTGAAATGAAACTTGTGGGCGTTGCTCTGGAACCTCACAAAAGATGGAGACATAATTATGTCCAAGACTTCGGTATAGCAAAGGAAAAATAATCCTTGTGACTGTAGCGATCAGCAGTTAAATTTGGTTCCTTAACAACCTTACAAAAATGGAAGTAACCAGATTATTTGACATTCCGTACTATCAGTTAAAGCATTTTCCTCAAACAGATTCGCTGGCCGCGAAAATTGATGGCAAATGGGTTAAAACCTCCACTCAAAGTTTTGTAGATCAAGCCATGATGGTCAGTAAGGCGTTGGTTGAAGCTGGCATTCAGCCAGATGATAAAGTTTCTATCATTTCAAACAATAGACCTGAATGGAATATTGTTGACTTAGGCATCCAAATGTGTGGAGCTATTAGTGTTCCAATATATCCTACAATCTCACCAAAAGACTACGAATACATATTCAATGACGCTCAAGTGAAGGTTTGTTTTGTAAGCAGCAGTGACTTATTAGACAAACTGAACGAAGTGAAAGCGAATGCTCCTTCATTAAGGCTAATTGTCTCGTTCGAAAAAATAGATGGCATAGAGCATTTCTCAACCTTTAAAGCGCGGGGAGAAAAAACATCAACACAAGAGATCGAGTCGAGAAAAGCGGCAATTAAGGGATCGGATTTGGCTACACTCATTTACACCAGCGGAACCACCGGAAACCCAAAAGGAGTAATGCTTTCGCACAACAACATTGTCTCGAATGTAATTGGCAGCAGGGAAAGAATTCCTTGTGATGAAAATGCGAGGGCCGTGAGTTTCCTACCACTCTGTCATGTATATGAGCGTATGGTTCTGTATCTCTTTATGTATACCGGAGTTTCAGTGTATTACGCTGAATCAATGGACACCATTGGTGACAATATCAGAGAAGTGCAGCCACATGTTTTCACTGCTGTTCCAAGGTTACTTGAGAAAGTTTTCGATCGGATCATGGCAAAGGGATCTGAGCTCACAGGAGTTAAGCGCGCACTCTTCTTTTGGGCAGTTGAATTGGCTGAAAAATGGAAGCCTTATGGTGAAAATGGCGCGTGGTATGAATTCAAATTAAGCATAGCCAATAAACTCATTTTCAACAAGTGGAGAGAAGCACTTGGCGGAAATGTTGAGGTAGTGGCCAGTGGAAGTGCGGCATTACAACCAAGACTAGCGGCCATTTTTTGTGCCGCTAAAATTCCAATTTTAGAAGGTTACGGATTAACCGAAACTTCACCTGTGGCATCCGTGAACTCATTCGTGAATAAAGGATTTATGCTTGGAACTACCGGCCGAAAACTTCACAATGTAGAAATCAAGATTGCAGAGGATGGTGAAATTTTGATCAAAGGACCAAACGTAATGATGGGTTATTACAATCAGCCCGAATTAACGCGTGAAGTGCTCACGGAAGATGGTTGGTTTAAGTCCGGGGACATTGGAACCTTGGTTGACGGACAATATTTGAAAATCACTGACCGAAAGAAAGAAATCTTTAAAACATCTGGAGGCAAATACGTTGCACCGCAACCAATGGAAAACACCTTCAAAGCGTCACGCTTTATTGATCAAATCATGGTGATTGGAGAAAATCAAAAACACCCTGCGGCTTTAGTAGTGCCAGATTTAGAGTTTTGCAAAGACTGGTGTAAACGAAAAGGTCATGCATGCTCAAACTATACAGACCTGGCTAGCAATGAGCAATTGAAAGCAAGAATTTGGAAAGAGATAGATTCCATGAATCAACAATACGGGAAGTTTGAGCAGGTCAAGAAGATTGAGCTTTGTGAATCCCCATGGGCAATCGATTCAGGAGAACTAACGCCATCAATGAAGTTAAAACGCAAGTTTATAATGTCGAAATATGCTCATTTGGTTGAGAAAATTTATAGTTAGTCAACCTCTGAGTTTTTGTGAGTTTCGACTTCTCATACTTTCATTTATTATTTTGACCTCAAGCCTTCGTGCTCAAGAACAAACATCAGAGTCGGTAAGGTTCATCAATGCGAGTGGAGGATTTGGCAACATCTACGGAGGATTTGGAGCAAACCTGGAAGCAGGTTCGGGTCATTTGGCAGCGTTTGGGACTGCAGGCTATGCAACAGCAAGAGTAATTGACACTTTACTACTAAACGCAACAACCAACTTTCAAATTGGATTGCGTTATTATTTCAATGTGGGCAGCGAAGTGCTGTTTCCAAGAATTGGCATAGGCTACGGCTGGGTAACGAATTACTATAACGCAAAAATTGGCAATTCAAGTTATGACCAAACTGTGCATGGGATCAACGCACATGTGGGCACTCAAGTGTACTCTCCAGAGGGCTTCATTTTTAGTTTTGATCTGAATTTTGCGAGTAAGTATGCCATTTCAATGGGAAATAATCACCCCCATTTTTTCACGCTTTATGTGAGACCGAACATTGGTATTGGCTATGACTTAACACGTCTTTTTGGAAGGTCAAAACGCAAGACATTGATCAAGAATAAAGCAATCAATCCTTTTGAATAAAAAGGTAAATGGCAACTAAAAAAAACAGGATCAATGCCACCAAGCCTACTATAGCCCCGACCGAAAGACTCCTTCCAACCTTAGAATTAGCGTTTTTCTTCTGATTCAGAATTCCCTCAATAACATGAATCAGATCATAAAGGCTTTCGTTGGATTTTGGGACGAATTTTTCAATTCCCATTTTCATTACCTCTTCTTTCTCTTTTTGATCGGTAATCGATGAAAGAAGAATGACACTGGGACGATCGTCCATTGAATTGACCACATTCATCACATCTTTTGCCGAAAGATCGTTTTCCAAGTAATAGTCTAAAACCACAATTGAAGGTTTGAGCCGTTTGATGGATTCAATGGCTCGTGCCCCAGAGTTTTCCACATATACCGTGGCATCTCCCAAATTACTCTTCAAATAATGGGTTACGAGCAAAGAAAATGTCTCGTTATCTTCAATGATGATGATGTTTTTTGATTTCGACATTGCGCTGATGCAATTTACAAAAAAGCATTCTCGAGTTTATGCTCCTTGTAGAGCATTTTGATGACTCCATCCGAAACACCAATCTTCGGAATGAATGCACTGTTAGCCTTACTCCAACGCATGATACTGGTAAAGATCTTTCCGGCAGGAACAATAACATCGGCTCGATCAGGATTCAAATAAAGTTCTTGAATACGCTCATCGGATGTCATTCCTTTCAATCGCTTATACAGATTATATAATTCATCGTAAGAAACGGCTTCACCGTATTCTTTCATCAATAATTTGCAGTACTTATTAATGTTTCCGCCCGAACCAATAATGGCTATCTCTTTATCTATACTTGATTGCAGGTCTTTTACCCATGCCTTCATGTCATCCCAATCTGCATCTGGAACCATGCGCAACAGCATTCGAATTGATCCAACATTAAAAGATCGAGATGTAACCGCTTCATGATTGTTAAACAATGTAAGTTCGGTACTTCCTCCCCCAACATCCATATAGAGGTAGGTCTTATAACTGTCCATATTGTCTCGTAAGCCATTGGCATAAACTACTTCGGCTTCTTCCTTTCCAGAAACGATTTCAATTTTAATACCGGTAGCATTATATACTTGATCGACCACTTCGATACCGTTGTCTGCTTCACGAAAAGCAGAAGTCGCAAGTGCCCTTACTTTTTGCGGACGATATACATTCAATAAATGTTTGAAAGCATGCATCGTATCAACAAAGTCTTTTACCTTATCATCAGGTAAGTGCTGTTTCAAAAAGGCATCAGCTCCTAGTCTAATTGGTACACGAATGAGGGACTGTTTTTTATAGGTGACTTTGGCGCCATCTTCAAAAACATTACTCACCAAAAGCCTCACAGCATTAGAACCGATATCTATCGCTGCGAATTGGTATACATTCATTCTTGTTTGCTCTTCTTTTTATAATACTCGTGAATCGCGTATTGAGAGCGAATATCCTTTTTCTTGTTGGCTTTATCAACTATATATTTTCCATCTGGCATTAACACCCGTGCTTTTACATTGTCAGAGAACTGAATTGCAAGCACATCGTCAATTTCTCGCTTTAGGGAGGTTTCATAAATTGGACAAGTAACTTCGATACGTCTATCGAGGTTGCGTACCATCCAATCTGCACTGCTTATAAAGTAAAGAGGATTACTGTTGTTGCAAAAGACATAAATCCTAGCATGCTCGAGGAATCTATCAATGATGCTAATCACCTTTATGTTCTCACTCAACCCTTCTACTCCAGGCACAAGCGAACAGATGCCACGAATGATTAATTTCACCTTAACTCCTGCCTTACTTGCTTGATACAACTTATTGATCAAGTGGCTATCAACCAAGCTATTTAGTTTTAATACGATGTAGGCATCTTTTCCAGCCTTAGCATTTCGTATTTCAACATTGATCAATCTGATCAATCGGTTGCGCAAGTAAAATGGAGACAATACCAAATGCTTGAAACGGTAATTCGGCCAAATGGCGTTCTCAAAAAGGTCAAAGACCTTATGAATTTCGCTTGTTATTTCCTTTCGTGCAGTCATCAATGACAGATCACCATATAGAGCTGCTGTTCCTTCGTGAAAATTGCCCGTTCCAACCTTTGCGTAGTATTGATTCACTCCGTTTTCCTTTCGGGTGATGAGGCAAATTTTACCATGAACTTTCATACCTGGAAAGCCGAAGTAAACTTTCACTCCTTCATCTTCTAAAATATTCGACCAATAAATGTTGTTTTCCTCATCAAACCTAGCTTGCAGCTCAAAAACCACCACTACTTTCTTACCATTTCTTGCCGCATTGATCAGTGCGTTTATAACTTTACTTCTGCTAGCCACGCGGTAAAGGCATATTCGAATCGACTTCACATCAGGATCGAGCGCTGCTTCTTTCAAGAAATCAATCACATGATTGAAGCTTTGGTAAGGATAATGCAGTAAAACATCCTTCTTTTTGATGGCCGTAAAGTAGCTATCGTATTTATCGAAATGTGGATGTCTGTTGGGAGTTAATCTGTTGTAATAGACCTTGGGCAAGTTGATTTTTGGAAAGGACATCAAATCCTTCAAGTTATGGTATCTCCCACCTGGAATAAATGCATCTTCATCGGTTGTCAACGACATTTTTTTGGTCAAATAGCGTTGCATTTCTTTTGGTATGCTGGAATCGAATACAAATCTCACAGGTGCTCCTCGCCTTCGTTGCTTCAAGCTTTTTTTCATCTTTTCTAAAAAGCTCTTCGAAATATCATTGTCCAAATCAAGTTCAGCATCACGGGTTATCTTGAACGTAAATGCCTCCACTTTTGTGGGCTTGAACACTTCATACACCGATTTAAGATTATGCCGTATAACATCGTCAAGGATGATTATGGATTTTCTACCCTCTTGCTCGGGAAGTACTATAAATCGCGGCAATGATGAAGGCACTTCCACCAAAGAATACTGATGACTCGTTTTCTTTCCCTCTTTGCTTATGGTCAGCCATGCTGCTAAATAAATGGCCTTATCGCGCAAATGCGGAAAACCCTTTACTTGATCCAGCATGATTGGTGAAATTACAGGATCTACTTTTTCATTGTAGTAGTCTTCTACAAAGATTTTTTGGGACTCGTCCAGTTGTTTTTCATTCAATATGAAAACATTTTTCGCCTTAAGTTCTTCCAAAATCTCCTGATAAATGGCCTCGTACTTCTTTTGTTGACCTATGGTTACTCTTTGAATCTGAGCCAATATGTCACGCGGATCATCGTATGTAGACTCAATCTTTTCATTCAAAGCGGCCCATCTTTTCACCGATGCCACCCTAACTCTAAAAAACTCATCGCGGTTATTGGAGAAAATTCCAAGAAACTTCAATCGCTCCAAGAGAGGTACTGTCTGATCCCCTGCTTCATCCAGCACCCTTTCATTAAAGGCCAGCCAGCTGATTTCTCTATTTATTATTTTGGGTTTCACAGCCATTCTTTTCTGTTGCAAGCGAAGGTAAGTCGGAGCCCGCGGTGTGGCAACATATAAGTATGTTCATTTAACGATCTATTGATAAATCGGGAACAGAGAGATATGTAGGTTCAAAAACTATCGTTGAAAACTCTGTTGATAAGCATCCAACGAGTCGACTTAAAGCCGCATTTATAAAGGTCTACATTTGGTTCAGTTACAAAACCAACCTCGCGAAAGAATAGATGTTTACGATATTTAAAAAGAAAAAGCTCACAGAAGACCAGCTGGCCAACTTCTTTGTAAACTCCATTCTCAACCTTGTTGAAGAAGGCTTCCAGGATGTAGTTGAAATCATTAATAACGACCCTGAATTCACCAAAACACCCAATATTTCAAAAGAAGATTACGACAAATTTCTGTTGGTGGTCATTGCGGGAAACATTAAATTAATGAGCGACCATTTTGATTCTGTGAAGGATGTTCGCATCACCGAGAAGATTTACAGAAAACTGGGCGCTGCATTATCAGTTGAGCCTCTGACACTAAAGGAAACCATTGCCAAATATCAGTCTTGGATGTCTAGAATCAATCATCCATCTAAGAACACCCGTTACGCTATGTCAAAAGGGGTGTTTTTCAAATATGAGTTGAATCAGTTTCAATCAGACTATTTCAGAAATATGAATACCCCAAATCCAATTTTCCTAAAGCGATTGGATGAGGTGATCAACCAATTTCTTTTTAATTGGAACGACATTAAGGAAAACTATCGCATTTCGAGCTAGTCGAGCTTGAAATAATCTGAAGCCATCTTTCTCACTTCTTCGCCAATGGCTAAGCATGCTGTAGCCGCAGGACTTGGTGCATTTAAAACGTGGATGCAATTGTCTTTGAACTCGATTTTAAAATCATCGATCATATCACCAGTATAACTTAAGGCCATAGCACGTACTCCAGCCCTTTCTTCTGCTAAGTCTTCCATTTTCAAATCAGGAATCAACCGTTGAAGTGTTCCTAAAAACAGCTTTTTCGAAAAAGCTCTTATGTATTCCTCGATTCCATACCTCCAATGCTTCGCGAAGAACTTCCATGTGCCCGCGTATTCAAGTGCATCGGCAGTATCGCGCAAATCAAAGTCTGTTTTCTTGTAGCCTTCTCGCTTGAATACAAAAACTGCATTCGGACCGCACTCCACATCACCATCAATCATCCGCGTAAAATGCACACCTAAAAAGGGAAACTTTGGATTTGGTACAGGATATATCAGATTTTTCACTTTATGCTTAGCTTTTTCAAACAACACATAATAATCGCCACGAAATCCTAAAACGGTCATATCCAATTTCACATTGGCCTTTTTGGCTAACCTGTCTGCCTGAAGTCCACCACAAAAAATTACATACTTTGCCCGTATCTCGCCCCTGCTTGTTTTCAATAGTGTTGATCCAACTTCATGTTCAATCTGTTTCACTTCGTGGTTAAGTAAAATGCGGCTTTTCGACTGCATGTTTTCGAGTAATTCACCCAATTTCTCGGTAGTGGCTCGGTAATCAATTATTCCCGTGCACGCCACTCGAATACCAGCGATGCCCTTGCAATGAGGTTCAATTTCAGTAATTTGTTCAGCTGTAATTCGCTCAACACCTTCCACTCCGTTCTGAATACCACGATCATAGATAAAGTCAAGGTGCGGCAATTCACTCTGATCGGTTGCCACGACAATTTTTCCGCAGATATCATGTGGGATGTTGTGTGATTTTGCAAACTCAACCAACTCTCTTCTGCCTTCAACACAAAGTTTGGCTTTGTAAGATCCAGGCTTATAATATATCCCTGAGTGAATGACTCCTGAGTTATTACCCGTTTGATGATTCGCTAACTTATTCTCCTTTTCTATAATGGCTATGCTAGCTTCAGGGTATGCCGACTGAAGCTTATATGCTGTTGCGGCTCCAACAATTCCGCCACCAACTATCGCGATGTCAAATTCTGCTATCAATTGAAATTTATTTTTCTGTTATCGGTGAAATACTCTTTTCAGGTTTAATAATGAACAACAACAGCAAGCCAATGATGAAAAACACCATTAAGATCAGTGCTGAATTTCTCATGCTTGACGTCATTCCCTCGATTAATCCGAATAAAAAAGTTCCAATTACGATCCCTAGTTTCTCCAGCACATCATAAAAACTAAAATACGATGCGTGGTCTTGAGTTTCGGGCAACATCTTTGAGTAGGTAGATCGAGATAATGCCTGAATGCCACCCATTACCAAACCTACCAATGAGGCCAACAAATAAAAGTGTGTTGGTGTAGTGATAAAAAATGCTGCGAAGCAAATGAGGATCCAAACAATCAATGCCATTCCCAACACTTTGATATTCCCCAATCGCTTCGATAAACGTGCAAAAGCATAAGCCCCAAAAACAGCAATGAATTGGATGATGAGCACACTAATGATTAGGCCTGACTCACCTTGATCGCCCCACTCAATTTCTTTATTGGCAAACAAAACGGCCATGATCACTACTGTTTGCACTCCCATGCTGTACACAAAAAAAGATCGAAGAAATCTTCTTAAGTTCAGCTGATCACCAAGTTCAAACCAAACCTTTCTCAATTCTTCATAACCTTTCCAAATGATGCCTTTTTCTTTTGGTTTTCGATCGTACACATTATATGGAAGGTAGTGGTAGGTGATTTGTGCAAACCCAGCCCACCATACAGCAACCATCGGAAACGCAAATTTTGCGGGCATTGTATTTGTTTGAATCAAGATTAGAATGGCAACAAGCAATATCGAACTTCCAACATATCCGTATGCAAACCCTTGTGCACTCACCTTGTCGTGATGTATATAGTCTACCACTTCTGGCAAAAAGGCGTTGTAAAATACCAAGCTTCCCCAAAAACCTATACTTGCGATCACCACAAAAAGCATTGAAAGTTCGAGGTAATTAACATCGAAGAAGAACAAAAGTGCACAACCCAGTGCGCCCAAGTAGCAGAAAAACTTTAAGTACGACTTCTTACTTCCCGAATAGTCTGCTATTCCGGAGAGTATGGGTGATATTGCGCTTACGACTAAAAAGGAAAAAGAGATGACATAACTATAGAGCTCAGTATTGATAAACTCAAAACCAAAGAATTCTACTTTCTCATTGAGCACACCATCTGCACCGACAGATGAAGTCATTTTCTGATAGAAAATTGGAAATATGGCAGTACTGATCACCAAATTGTAAGCAGAATTGGCCCAATCATAAAAGGCCCATGCTCTAATTGTCTGCTTGTCGTTTTTCTTAATCATTTGGCGTTAGCGAAAATAGAAAAGCCTCGATCTCTCGAGGCTTTTTCTTTTTATTTATTCTTTCGAATTAGTCTTTGCTGATCACTTCAAAAACTACTCTGCGGTTTTGCGCTTGACCAGCAATTGAAGCATCTTCAGTGGCTGGATCAAATTCTTGTACACCCACCACTAGCAATTTGTTTTCGTAAGCGCCCAATTTCACCAACTGATCTTTCACAGTTTGCGCTCTTTGCAAAGAAACATCACCTGTCACCTTCACTTCTTCAACTGGATCAGTGTGGCCGGTAATTTTCACTTTATACTTTGGATGTTCCTTCAATAATGTAGCAACCTTTTGCATATCAGCTTTAGCGTCATCTTTGATCACAGAGCTTCCTTCATCAAAGTAAATTCTAGTCATCTGAATGTCTTCGGTCACGTCAAGCTCCATGTCAGAGCTCACTTCTTTTGAATATTTCACTTGAAGTGAACTACCACTGGCATCAACCTCGCAATCGCATGCATCCACACCAGCCATATTTTTCACAGAAACGTCATCAATATAATAATAGCCCGTTCTGGCTTGTGTTCCTATCACTCCTTTTGGCTTCTTCACTTTTTCTTCTTGCGTTTCTGAAGAAGGAGCGAAATTTCCGATGGTTAAATACTTTTCGCCTCCATTGGCAATGTAGGTATGACAAATGTCTTCCCAATCAAATTGCTCAGTAAAAACTTTGTTTTGAGAGTGGATGATCTGCGGAGTAATCGCACCTGCTTCTAATGCCTCAAGATCCATTGGCTTTTCGCTCAAGTACAAGCCAATATTGTTGCACGCATACTTAGAAAGCAATGCCAACATTACACTCATCTTCACACAATACACCTTTCCTTCCTCCATTCCAGAGCTCAACTTCATTTCCAAGTAGGTTCTTGGCTCTGCATCTTTGTATGAATACATTACAATCCCTGCATAGCCCTCACCATCTTTAGGATCAGCATCACCGTATAAGTTTAAGGGCACTCCCCAATCCTCTCCTTTTGCTTTCGGATTGAAAAGGTCGGCCTTCGTCTCTGTAGGAGACACCCAAGGAAATGCTAAATCAATTGATCCTTGATCCTTTATTTTCTTGGAAACCGATTCAAAACTTCCGTTCTGTACCAAATTCCCTTGAGAAAAAGCCACTGTAGAGGCCAATGACATTAATGTAATAAATGAAAAAACTTGTTTCATTGTTATTGTTTTAATTCTTGCTTGATTTGATAGTATCTATGAATAATTTCACTTTTCTCCAGTCTGTATCAGGATAAACACCATGGCCTAAATTAGCGATGTGACCGCCACCCGAAAAGGAACTTAACATCTCATTAGTCTTTTGAACAACCACTTCATCGGCTGCGTAAAGAAGTGTGGGATCTAAATTTCCTTGAAGTACTTTAGAAGGATTCATCCCTCGAATTTTTTCAGGCTTTAAACTCCAGTCTAGTCCAACAGCATTGAATGAACTAGACATTAAATCGTCTATTGCAAAGTGAGCACCTTTAGCAAAAATGATATTTGGCACCTCATTTACTTCTTCTGATATTCGATTCAAATAAGGCATGCAAAACTCTCTGTATAGATCCTCGCTAAGAACACCAGCCCAAGAATCAAACACTTGATACAACGATACTCCCGCTTCAATTTGAAGTTTCAAATAGTTGATGGTTGAAGCAGTAATTTTCTCGAGCAACATGTGCGATTCCTTTGGATAAGCATGCAACCATTTGCGCGCATTGGAGAACGTCTTGCTCCCTTGCCCCTCTATCATGTAACAAAGAATAGTAAAAGGAGCACCCGCAAAACCTATTACTGGAACACGTCCATTCAATCGTTTCACGGTTTCCTTGATGGCATCGTAAACATAAGTCAGCTCCTCGCCCTCAACGAGGTTTAGCTTATCAATATCCGCTTTTCCCTTTACCACTTCTGGAAAATAGGGACCTTTACCTTTGATCATTTCATAAGGCAAGCCCATAGCATCCGGAATCACTAGAATATCAGAAAAAATAATAGCCGCATCCACACCAAGAATATCAACGGGTTGAACGGTCACCTCAGCGGCTAGATCAGGTGTTTCCACCAACTCTTTGAAGCCTGAAAGGCTCGCCCTTAAGGCACGATACTCTGGAAGAATACGCCCTGCTTGGCGCATAACCCACACTGGACTTCGCTCGGTTTTTTCTCCTCGAGCGGCTCGAATAATTAAATCGTTCTGCACTGACTATAGGAATAGATCGATCCTGTTAATTAAAAGAAGCTTGCTTCTTAATCAAATTCAGCGCGCTTCCAGCTTTGAACCAATCAATTTGAGCTTGATTGTATGTGTGCGTCAAAGAAATTAGATCTTTCGATCCATCTGCATGCACAACTTCAAGTGTGAGGTTCTTTTCTGGAGAGAAATGCTCTAGATCAATGAAGTTGAATGTATCATCCTCCAAAATCATATCGTAATCTGACTCGTTTACGAAAGTCAAACCAAGCATTCCCTGCTTTTTCAAGTTTGTCTCATGAATACGAGCAAACGACTTGACGATAACTGCTCGCACTCCAAGATGACGTGGTTCCATTGCGGCATGCTCTCTTGAAGAACCTTCACCATAATTGTGATCTCCTACCACTATTGATGGAACATTGGCAGCTTTGTAGGCACGTGCTGAGGCTGGAACTTCCATCTTCTCGCCCGTCAGCTGATTCACTACTTTATTCGTAGCTCCACCAAATGCGTTCACAGCGCCAATCAAAAGGTTATTCGAAATGTTATCCAAATGACCTCTGTATCGCAACCATGGTCCGGCCATAGAAATGTGGTCGGTAGTGCATTTTCCGAAGGCTTTGATCAATAGTTTAGCTCCCATGATGTTGCCTCCATCCCACTCAGTAAATGGTTCTAGCAATTGAAGTCGCGATGAATCTGGCTTCACGATAATTTCTACATTACCTCCATTCTCAGCGGGAGCTTGGTAGCCTGGGTCTTCTACATCGAAACCTTTTGGAGGAAGTTCAAATCCAGTAGGGTCATCGAACTTCACCTCCTCACCTTTGTCATTAATTAATGTGTCGGTGATCGGATTGAAATCCAGCTTACCACTAATGGCAATTGCAGCAACCATTTCTGGTGAAGTCACAAAGGCATGTGTATTTGGGTTACCATCTGCACGCTTAGAGAAGTTTCTGTTGAAAGAATGTACAATGGAGTTCTTCTTTCCTTCGCTTGCTCCAGCTCTATCCCATTGACCAATACATGGTCCGCAGGCATTGGTGAATACCATGGCACCCAATTGCTCGAAAATATCGATGAACCCATCGCGGTCGATAGTATATCTCACTTGTTCTGAACCTGGGTTGATACCAAACTCTGCCTTAGGCTTCAAACCGCGATCTACAGCCTGCTTGGCAATAGAAGCAGCCCGACTAATGTCCTCGTAAGAACTGTTGGTACACGACCCGATCAATCCCCACTCAACATCTTTTGGCCAATCCTTTCCTTTGAGCACCTCTTTCATTTTAGAAACTGGAGTTGCTAAATCCGGAGTAAAAGGACCGTTGATGTGCGGTTCCAATTCAGATAGATTGATTTCGATTACTTGATCAAAGTATTTTTCAGGATTCGCATATACTTCTTCGTCACCTGTTAAATGTTCAGCAACCTGATCGGCTAAATCAACAACCTCTTTACGACCAGTGGCAGTGAGGTATCTTCTCATACTGTCATCATAGCCAAATGTTGAGGTAGTTGCACCAATCTCAGCACCCATATTGCATATGGTACCCTTTCCTGTGCAAGATAGAGACTTTGCTCCTTCACCAAAATATTCCACTATGCATCCTGTTCCACCTTTTACGGTGAGAATACCAGCCACTTTGAGTATAATATCTTTCGGAGCTGTCCATCCGCTCAACTTACCGGTCAACTTCACTCCAATCAATTTAGGAAACTTCAGCTCCCAAGCCATGCCAGCCATTACATCAACTGCATCGGCACCGCCAACACCAATGGCCACCATTCCGAGTCCACCCGCATTCACCGTATGGCTGTCGGTTCCAATCATCATTCCACCTGGTAAGGCATAATTCTCCAATACAACTTGATGGATGATACCGGCTCCTGGCTTCCAAAATCCAATTCCATACTTACTTGAAACAGAAGACAAGAAGTTGAACACTTCATTGTTCTTGTTGATCGCTTCTTGAAGGTCCTTATCGGCACCAATTCGAGCTTGAATAAGGTGGTCGGCATGCACGGTTGAAGGAACAGCTGCAGTAGGCTTGCCTGCTTGCATGAATTGCAAAAGCGCCATTTGGGCCGTTGCATCTTGCATGGCCACTCTATCTGGAGCAAAATCTACATAGCTTTTTCCTCTTGTAAACTCTTCAGTTGCTGCTCCATCCCACAAGTGAGCATAGAGTATTTTTTCAGAGAGTGTTAGTGGCTTATTCAATAGTTTTCTGGCAGCAGCAATGCGTTCTGGGTATTTCGCATACACCGCTTTTATCATGTCCAAATCAAAGATCATTTCTGTTTCTATTTAGATTAGCAATATTAATAGATCGCGAGCTTTTAGAGCGACTTAACAAACAAAAAAAGGGAAGCCTAAGACTTCCCTTTAAAACTATGTTTTCAAAGAATCAATTATTCTCCTACTACTTCAAATGAAATGGTTTCAACCACATCTCTGTGGAATGCAACCTCTGCCTCATATTTACCAACTGTCTTAATCGTGTCGCCCTTGATTTTGATGTTCTTTCTATCGATTTCAAACCCAAGTTTGGTGATCTCGTCAGCCAATTGAATATTGTTTACTGAACCAAAAATCTTTCCAGACTCGCCCACTTTAGCACCAATGGTGATGGTAATGTCCTTCATTTTATCGGCCATTTTCTGAGCTGCTGCTCTAACCTTTTCGATTTTCTTAGCTCTTTGGCGAACTGTTTCAGCGTGCATTTTCTTCACTGAAGCAGTCGCTAGAATAGCGTGGCCTTGCGGTATAAGATAATTACGACCGAAACCATCTTTTACTTCCACTAGATCATCCTTGTAACCTAGCTTCTCAATGTCTGTCTTTAGTATAACTTCCATATCGATCTATAATTATTTCATCATATCAGTTACATAAGGCATTAACGCCAAATGTCTTGATCTCTTCACTGCTTGAGACACTTTTCTTTGGTACTTCACAGAAGTTCCAGTGATTCTTCTTGGAAGAAGCTTACCTTGCTCGTTTACGAATCGTAGCAAGAAATCAGCGTCCTTGTAATCTACGTATTTGATACCCGCTTTCTTGAACCAGCAGAATTTCTCTTTCTGAGTTTCAATAAGAATCGGGGTTAAATATCTAATATCATCAGCCATCTTTTCTCTTATTAAGCGTTAGCAGTTTTCTTTGACTTATCTCTTCTACCTTCAGCAAATGCGATGTGATCTTTATCCATCTTCACGGTCAAGAAACGCATTACTCTTTCGTCACGGATAAATTCCGTTTCAAGGGGTCTGATGAATTCAGGCGCAGCCTCAAACTCAACCAAATAGTAGAATCCAGTGGACTTCTTCTGGATAGGGTAGGCCAATTTCTTTAGGCCCCAGTTTTCCTCGTGGGTGATTTTTGCACCACCATCTTTGAGGAAAGCCATAAATTTCTTCACTGTTTCCTTTGTCTGGTCCTCAGACAAAACGGGAGTTAGGATGAAAACAGTTTCATAACGATTTGTCATAAACTTTCTATTTACTTTTTAAAAATGGGGCGCAAAGATACGAACTTGTTCTTTGTTTACAAGCGATAATATCATCTGCCGATTTTCAACTCCCAGATCGACTATTTTATCGCAAAATTTATTCAAGAAATATACTTTTGGCGCAATGTCAAGAGGCCAAGAAAAATTTATTGTTTCCGCAAGGAAGTATCGCCCCGAGAGTTGGAAGGAAGTGATTGGCCAAGAGTCCATCACCGAAACGTTGGTCAATTCAATCGAGCAGGACCACATGGCGCACGCCTATCTTTTTTGCGGTCCGCGTGGAGTAGGCAAAACAACTTGTGCTCGAATTTTTGCCAAAGAGATCAACCGAAGCGATGACCACAGCGAAGACGAAGACTTCTCTTTCAACATTTTCGAATTGGATGCCGCATCCAACAACAGTGTTGACGATATTCGATCGCTGACCGATCAAGTGCGCATTCCACCACAAGTAGGCAAATACAAGGTATACATCATCGATGAGGTGCACATGCTATCAAAGCAGGCATTCAACGCCTTTTTAAAAACATTAGAAGAGCCACCAAAGCACGCGATCTTCATTTTAGCCACCACTGAAAAACATAAGATCATACCTACGATCTTAAGCCGTTGTCAGATTTATGATTTCAACCGCATTGGCGTAGAAGACATCGTGAAGCAGCTCAAAAGCATCGCTGATAAAGAAAATATCAAATACGAAGAAGAAGCGCTGCATGTGGTTGCCCAAAAAGCAGACGGTGCGATGCGTGACGCGCTTTCCATCTTTGACCAATTGTCGAGTTTCACCAACGAAAACCTGAGCTATGATGCCGTATTGAAGAACCTGCACGTTCTTGACTATGACTATTATTTTAAGGTTACTGATGCGCTTCACAATAGTGACTTTGCTGAGGTATTGGTAATTCTTGACTCCATACTTAAGCAAGGTTTTGATGGTAGCCATTTCATTGGAGGGTTGGCTGGGCATTTCAGAGACCTATTGGTTTGCAAGGACCCTCGAACCTTGGGTTTGCTTGAGGTGGGCGATTCTGTAAAGTCGAAATACAGCGAGCAAGCACAAAGCATTGATAGCAATTGGATCATGGCTGCCCTTGCGTTGGCTTCAGAAACTGATTTTAAATTTCGAAACGCCAGTAACCAACGTTTGCTTCTCGAAACATCAATGCTCAGTATTGCAAGCATAGAGCTCAAAAAAAAAAACTCTAGTCCAGAGGTAAAAATACTTCAAGCGCCAGCTGAAAAAAAGAAGCCTGAAGCCGCGATTCCGGAAGTTACAGCACCTGCAGTAAAGCCAAAAGAAACTGTTGCAGAAAATAAACCAGAGGTATCTGAAGAGAAAGAACAAACTGAAGACTCAAAACCTCAGGCTCCAGATCTCAAGGGCAACGAAGACGAGGCCAAACAAGCCGAAGAAACACCCCTTGGTTCGAAAGAACCTCCCACATCTAAACGAACGCGCAGAAAACCTAGCACCGTTTCGCTGAAGTTGGATAGCGCAGCAGAAGATCATGCCCCTTCTGTGAAAGAAATCATCGATGAACAGCAAATTGAAACAAAAGAAGTTGATTCAGCGTCCAGCGAAGAAAAATTAGACCTTGAAGAAGCTTGGAAAAAATTGAGTACCGAATCTTTCGAAGAAGGTAAAAGCGCTCTATACAGTATCATGGCCAAGCAAAAGATCATGGAGCAAATCGAAGACAATGTGCTCACTGTGGTTCTTTCTCACGAAGTGGATCAAGAGGAATTTGTGCAGCACAGTGCCGATGTGCTGATGCGATTGCGCAACACCACCCACAACTCATCCCTCGGACTAAAAACTTTAGTTCAGGAGACCCAACATGAAACTAAACTTATTACAGCTCAAGATAAATTTGAATATTTAGCCGGTCAAAATCCTGCATTGCGGAAACTTAAGCAGGACTTAGACCTTGATATTGCTCACTAATCCAATTTTAAACATGAATTTTAAATCACTCATTTTAGTGCTTGGCATTGCATCCATTGCCTTCACTTCTTGTTCGAATTCAACTCAAGAATCGGCAGCAGAAACTTCTAAATATACCTACGAAACCGTAGAGAATGATCCCTTCGGTCTGCGCATTTACACCTTGGATAATGGGTTGAAAGTGTATATATCTGAAAATCACGCTGAGCCGCGCATCCAAACCAATATTGCTGTGAGAACAGGTAGTAAGCAAGACCCTGCTGACGCTGCAGGCTTGGCTCATTACCTTGAGCACATGCTTTTTAAAGGCACTTCAAGTATTGGATCACTGAATTGGGAAGAAGAAAAGAAATACTTGCAAATGATTTCTGACCTCTATGAGGAGCACCACAATACCGAAGATATGGATGCGCGAAAGGTGATTTACGGGAAGATCGACAGTCTTTCACAAATTGCCGCAACTTTCGTTGCCACCAACGAATACGACAAGATGATCAGCGGATTGGGTGCCCAGGGCACCAATGCTTATACCAGCAATGAACGCACCGTTTACATCAATGATATTCCCAGCACCGAATTAGAAAAATGGCTTACCATTGAATCGGAGCGATTCAGCGAATTGGTGCTTCGCCTTTTCCACACTGAATTGGAAGCCGTGTATGAAGAGTTTAACCGCGGACAAGACAGCGATAGAAGACAAGGATATTACAAATCGCTCGAATTGCTCTTCCCAAACCATCCATACGGTCAACAAACAACCATCGGAACGGGTGAGCATTTGAAAAGCCCAAGCATGGAGAAAATCCATGACTACTTTAACAGGAGGTACGTTCCCAATAACATGGCCATCATCCTAGCAGGTGACCTTGATCCCGATCAAACGATTGAAATGATTGACAAGCACTTTGGCGGAATGGAATCTAAACCATTAGAAACGATGACCATGCCAACGGAAGAACCTATCACCGAGCCCGTGATTGCCGATGTGATGGGAAGCGAAGCTGAATTTGAAATGGTATCGTTCCGTTTAGGTGGTGTACATACAAAAGATGCCATGTATGCAGAGCTTTTAGATGGTGTTTTGAGCAACGGAAATGCTGGTTTGATCGACCTCAATTTGAACCAAAAGCAAAAAGTACTTCGTGCGTATTCTTCGCCTTCGGTGAATGAAGACTATTCATGGTTCATGCTGACTGGATACGCCCGAAACGGTCAACAACTAGAAGAAGTAAGGGAATTGCTTCTTGCGCAGTTGGACAGCGTGAAAAACGGAAATTTCGAAGATTGGATGATCGATGCGGTAGTGCGCTCTAAGAAAAAAGACTTGATGAGCCAAATGGAAGCCAATTGGATCAGAGCATACATCATTTCAGATGCATTCATTCTGAATGAAGATTGGAAGGATGTGGTGATGAAATATGACAACATGGCCAAGGTCACCAAGGATGAACTCATTGCTTGGACCAAAGAGAATTTCAATGACAACTATGTCGCTGTAAACAAGCGCATCGGAGAAAAAGACATCCACAAGGTTGACAAGCCCCAAATCACTCCGGTTGAAATCAACAGGGAAGAAAGTTCAGCTTTCTTTACCATGATCGACACGATGGAGTCTATGCGATTGGAGCCACAGTTCATTGATTATGCCTCTGCCATTCAAAAAACAAGCATTGGAAACAAGGTTCCGTTGCTATATGTGAAGAATGAAATGAACGAATTGTTTTCGATGAATTATTTGCTGGATATGGGCAAAAATCATAGCAAAAAAGTGGCTTTGGCAGTTGATTACCTTCCTTATCTCGGCACCGATGAGCTTTCGCCAGCCGAAGTGCAAAAGGAATTGTTTAAGTTGGGTGTAAGCTTTGACGTATATACATCGAACGATAAGTCATACATCACCCTCACCGGATTGGAAGAAACCTTTGAAGAAGGTGTGAAGCTGTTCGAAAAGATTTTGTCATCCGTGGTGGCTGACCAGAACAGCTACCAAGAAATGGTGATGGGTGAATTGAAGAAACGTGCGGACAGAAAGCTGGATAAAGGTCAAATCTTATTTAGAGGAATGGCCGACTATGCAAAATATGGGCCCGAGAATCCTTTCAACGATGTTTTAAGTGCCGAAGAATTAAAGGCAATTGACCCGAACGAATTGACGGATCTTTTGCATCAACTCACCAGCTATGAGCACCGCATTTTATATTATGGCCCTCAAGATATCAAAGCGGTGAGCAGTGTGTTGGAAGCCAACCATAAAATGCCAGAAACCTTAATGGCTTTGCCAGAAGAAAAAGAATACCCAGAATTGGCAACGGATAAGAATGTGGTTTACTTCTGCGAGTATGACATGGTGCAAACTGAATTGATGATGTATCACAGAGGAAGCACGTTCGATGAGAGCATCTTGCCTGCTTCACGCATTTTCAATGAATATTTCGGTGGCGGACTTTCATCCATTGTCTTCCAAGAAATCAGAGAATCGAAAGCCTTGGCCTATTCCGCTTATGCTGGATTCTCTGCACCAAGCGAACCTGACCAGCACAATTATGTAAGGGGCTATATTGGTACGCAAGCAAACAAGCTGGGCGATGCAACCAACGCGCTGCTTGATTTGATGAGCAACATTCCTCGCGCTGACAATCAATTTGAAGGTGCAAAATTGAGTGCCATGAAGCAAATTGAAACCAATAGAACTACTGGAAGCAGTATTCTTTGGAGTTATGAGCGCGCTCAAAAACTCGGAGTTGATTACGACCTCAATGAAAAAATCTATCCTCAGCTTGAAGGCGCAACGTTCGAGTCGCTTCAATCATTCTTTGATCAAAACATCAAGGGTAAAACCTATACATATGTAATGATTGGAAAGAAGAGTGAAACTGATTTTGAAGCTCTCAAGAAATTAGGTCCAGTGAAAGAACTTTCATTGAATGAAGTGTTCGGATACTAAACTTCATTTTCATTGATGACCTAAATCATCAAAGCGCATTTCATGAAGGGGAGCAGAAGTCTAACTTTGCTCCTCTTTTTTATAACGAATATTGACCCAATAATACATGAGCACTATCAACCCAAGCATCATTTACACGAAGACCGATGAGGCGCCAGCATTGGCAACAGTTTCTTTTTTACCCATTGTAAAGCGCTTTGTGAAATCTTCAGGAATTGAAATTGAAACCAAAGACATCTCGCTGGCAGGTAGGATTCTCGCAGCATTTCCTGATCGACTGACTGCCGATCAAAAAGTAGAACATGCGCTGGCGCTCTTGGGCGAATTGGCAAAAACTCCTGAAGCCAACATTATAAAACTACCCAACATCAGCGCGTCAATTCCACAGCTCAAAGCCGCCATTAAAGAATTGCAAGTCCAGGGATTCAATATTCCTAATTATACAGACGAGCCTTCAACTGAGGCCGAAAAAGATGCCAAAGCAAGGTATGACAAGATAAAAGGTAGCGCAGTAAATCCGGTGTTGAGGGAAGGAAACTCTGACCGTAGAGCACCAAAAGCAGTGAAAGAATACGCGCGGAAAAACCCCCATAAAATGGGTGCTTGGAGTGCCGATTCTAAAACCCACGTGGCCAGCATGGCAGAAGGCGATTTTTACGGAAGTGAGAAATCGGTATGTGTGAGCAAGCCTACCAGTGTAAAGATTGAATTCATTGGAAACGATGGCAGCAGCAAGGTTTTAAAAGCTTCCACCCCACTTCGCGCAGGAGAAATCATTGACGCATCGGTGATGAGCAAAAAGGCGTTGACGCAATTTTTGGCGGAACAAAAAGAAGACGCAAAGCAAAAAGGCGTTTTGTTTTCTTTGCACTTGAAGGCCACCATGATGAAAGTTTCAGATCCTATCATTTTTGGACATGCCGTAAAAGCATATTTCAGTGATGTATTTGAGAAACACGCTGAAACATTCGATGAAATTGGATTCAACCCCAACAACGGTTTGGGCAATTTGATGAACGATATCAAAGACCTACCCGAGGCCAAGCGCAACGAAATCATGAACGATATTGATGCGGCCTATGCCACTGGGCCAGATTTAGCCATGGTGAATTCTGACCATGGAATTACCAACTTGCACGTACCCAGTGATGTGATCATTGATGCTTCAATGCCCGCTATGATTCGCACTTCAGGGCAGATGTGGAACAAACTGGGCAAGGCACAAGATACCAAAGCCATTATTCCAGATAGATGTTATGCGGGCGTATATCAAGCTACGATTGATTTCTGTAAAAAGCACGGGGCGTTTGATCCTACTACCATGGGAAGCGTATCAAACGTAGGCTTGATGGCGCAGAAAGCCGAAGAATATGGCTCTCATGATAAAACCTTCGAAATTTCTGGAAACGGAACCGTGAAGGTGAGCGATGAATCGGGAAACATTTTGATGGAACACCATGTAGAAGCCGGTGACATTTGGAGAATGTGCCAAACGAAAGATGCGCCCATTCAAGACTGGGTAAAGCTTGCGGTGAACAGGGCAAAGGCTACGGGAAATCCTGCCATTTTTTGGTTGGACGAACAGCGTGCGCACGATGCTGAAATCATCAAAAAAGTAAAGACTTACTTGGCCGATCATGACACCAAAGGTTTAGACATCCGAATTATGACTCCGGTTGATGCCACAGAGTTTTCGTGCCAGCGCATAGCGCAGGGGCAAGATACCATTTCGGTAACGGGCAATGTTTTGCGCGACTATTTGACCGACCTCTTCCCTATTCTTGAAGTAGGCACCAGTGCAAAAATGCTTTCCATTGTGCCGTTGATGAATGGCGGTGGCTTGTTTGAAACTGGCGCTGGAGGCTCTGCCCCAAAGCACGTCCAGCAGTTCATGGAAGAAAACCATTTGCGCTGGGACTCGTTGGGTGAGTTCTTGGCCTTAGCAGTTTCTTTGGAGCACTTGGGCAATGCCTATAAAAACCCAAAAGCCATAGTATTGGGCGAAACTTTGGACGAAGCCACGAGCAAGTTCTTGCTGAACGACAAATCTCCATCGCGCAAGGTGGGCGAGTTAGACAACCGAGGCAGCCATTTTTACTTGGCGATGTATTGGGCAGAAGCACTTGCTGCTCAAGACAACGATGCGGCATTAAAAGCAGAATTTACAACATTAGCCAATGCATTAAAAGCCAATGAAAGCAAGGTGGTAGCTGAGCTCAATGGCGCACAAGGCAAAGCCATGAACATTGGTGGATATTACCACGCTAACGATGATTTGGCTGCCGAAGCCATGCGCCCCAGCGCAACATTGAACGCGTTGATTGCGGGGTAAACATCTTGCCCACAATAAATTAGAAAGTGCTTTTACATTCATTTGTAGGAGCACTTTTTCTATTTTAGCCAACGCACTAACGAGGGGATGAATGACCACGGATTAAAAACAACAAGAATACAAAGAGAAAAGGGAGTATAAATCCGTTAAACGACAACTTTGTTAGCGCTATAAGCAGTTAGGCTACATTTAAAAAATAAAAATTATCCCCAACCTTTACTTACTTTTGACGTTAGTATTGTAAGACGATAGCATGATAAAATCATTTGGCTCAAAGGAAACTGAAAAAATTTGGATTGGAGAGAGATCTAAAAAGTTACCCTTAGAAGCTCAAAAGATCGGAAGGCGGAAACTAAGAATGATCAATAACTCATTTGATATTGAAGATTTAAGAATCCCGCCTGCAAATCATCTTGAAAAGCTATCTGGAGACTTAAAAGGATTTTACTCCATTAGAATCAATAGACAATGGAGAGTAATTTTTAGGTGGAAAGATGGAAATGCACATGAAGTTGAAATCCTAGATTACCATTAGAAATGAAGACACTCGACAATATCCATCCAGGTGTGATTCTAAAAGAAGAATTTCTCATACCTCTAGAAATATCCGCTTATAGACTCGCGAAAGATCTTTCTATTCCTCAGACACGAATCAGTGAAATTCTAAAAGGAAAAAGAAGAATCAGCGCTGATACAGCATTAAGGTTAAGCAAGTACTTTGGAAATTCAGCAAAATTTTGGTTGGGTTTACAAGACGATTTCGATATCGAAGAACAGCTCTTACTCAAAGAAAAGGAGCTAGAAAATATTGAAAAATTAAAAAAGAACGCAGCCTAGCAATGGCTATAGCTAATGCTGGCTTGAACTTAAAAATTGATTTTTTTACGCTCAATATCCATTCTCTTGGCGATGATAGAAATGTTCCTAAATCCCGAACTAGGTGTAGCCGAGACATCTGGAAACATTTGAAAAGTCAATCGTAATACTTTAAAATGGGAGGTCCCGGTGCTGGACACATGCTAGATATGATTAATCGCATGAAAGCGAATAGATCAAAACGTCCCAGTAACTATAGATATCGTCATTCGAAAGAATTAGTTCTTAAAGCAAATGGAGGAAAAAAACTTAGCTTTCGAAATTGTTCTCCTGAAACTCTGCAGTCCATAAGAGAGAAGTTTGAACTTGAGAAAAAGAAAGAATTCAAAACAACAATTATTCGCATTACCCTTTCTCTTGCGATTACTATTGTGAGCTTCTCCTTAGTTGCATACATTCTTAAACACTATTTTTTTACTTGTAAAAAACGTTCTACAACAAAGGCTATAAATCATATCGTTCGCACCACTCTTCATAGCCAAACTGTTGTGTTTCATTTAAAATAAACTATAAATAACAGACATGGGAACTATCGACATGAAATCCTTAGCAATTGGACTTTTGATATCAATATCAGGATTTGCTCTAATGAGTAATTCTCCACAACAGGAAACACCAACATTGACCCTGAGCGGGCACCCGGCCGGAATTTTTATATACAATTCAAATACTAGGCAATTATTCAAATACGATATGATGATAGGAACACTTTCTACCTCACCAAAGACGACATACATAGTATCAAAAGATGGGTCATATTTGACGAAAGAATAAAGAACCAAAAAAACAAAGGCTAAGCATACTTGCTCATGGATTAATACACATTCAAGTAGTATCTTTCAAAACCAAATTCATCTTGGCTTCCTTCGTCAAGACTTTGGCAGCCGAAGACGATGAAATTTATGGTTTGAAAGCATCTCGTTTCTTAGCCAAACCGTTAGTCATAGAAGCTTTGAAGAACGAAGCACAAATAGAAAAACAAAAAGTGTACTTCTCTAACTTGAATGGGTTAAGGATTATAGCCGCATTATTGGTACTTATTCATCATGCAGAGCAATTCAAGTCATTTTTTAGAATTGAGAATTATTGGGACACCATTCCATTCATTGAAATCATTGGAAAGCTGGGTGTAATTCTATTCTTCGTGCTCAGTGGTTTTTTAATAACCTATCTATTGATAGTCGAAGAGAATGCATTAAAAAAAATAAGCATAAAAAAATTCTATATGCGCAGAGTTTTAAGAATATGGCCATTGTATTTTTTCATAATCATTCTGGCCTTTTTTGTGCTTCCATACATCGATATTTTCACCTTACCTAACTTTGGGAGAGAGGCTATTTATTCCAATTTGGTTTGGAAATTAATCTTGTATATCATCTTTCTACCAAACTTGGTCATTCCATTATTTGGAGTCGTGCCATACGCTTCGCATACATGGTCAATTGGAACAGAAGAACAATTCTATTTGGTTTGGCCAGTGATTCTGAATTCGATAAAGAAGCATCGAATTTTATTGATGGTCGGCATTATTGGATCTTACTTGGCTATTAAACCCCCTTTGGAAACATTATCCCTTATAACACTGAAATAAAGGCGTTCTGGCATTCATTTCCCATTGACTGTATGGCAATAGGTGGATTTTACTCCATTCTCTTATTTCAAAAAAGCAAATTCTTAAAGTACATTATACGAACTGACCTGTTTTATCTATCAATTTGCTTGCTTGGTTTACTCATGATCAATGGAGTCTACATTCCCTATATTCATTATGAATTTTACTCGGTGTTTTTCGGTTTGATCATTATCAATTTCGCGGTGAACCAGCGAATTAAAATATCCTTTGAAAACACTATTCTTAATTACTCAGGAAATATCTCCTATGGTCTTTATATGTACCATCCTATTGGAATTGTATTGACATTGTACATAGCACGATCGCTAGATATTCATACCAATTGGTTAATCTAACCGCTCAGTTTAATCTTCACCATAATCATGGCAGGTTTATCTTATAAATATTTGGAAGCTTATTTCCTTAAATTTAAAATGCGATTTTCCAATGTTTTGAGTGGAAACTCAACAATTGTCCATTAAAACCTGAATTCATCAGTAATCTTTTGAATGATACTGTTCATTGCTTCTTCGCTAATCAAACTCTAAAACATGTGGATTAAATACTCGATCAGAATCACCGTTTTTGCAATCGTAATTTTCTTCCTCACATCCAATGGGGCGGCTCAAGAGAAACGCAAGTTTTTGAGCCTCGGAGATTCATATACCTATGGTGAATCGGTGGCAAGCGGTGAGCAGTTTTATGCTCAGCTCTACGATTCTCTTAATAATAACGACACTTGGGCCGAACCAATAAGCATCGCACAAACCGGCTGGCGAACAGATGATCTTCTCCGAGCAATCAAAGCATCAGAGCTCGAATCTACTTTTCACTTTGTAACACTTTTGATTGGTGTAAACAATCAATACCAAGGGCGTCCCTTTTCTCAGTATGAACAAGAGTTTGTGACCCTTTTAGAAACGGCCATCTTATTTGCACAAGGCGATCCGAAGAAGGTATTTGTTTTGAGTATCCCAGATTATTACTTCACGCCCTTTGGGCAAGAGCAAGAAGGAGCATGGGTCTCAGAAGAAATTGACAAATACAATGCCTATGCAAAAAGCGTATGCGACTCCATGAAAGTTGCGTTTATTGACATCACTCCCATCTCACGCAGAGGCATAGAAGAGCCAGTGTTGGTAGCCAATGATGGCCTGCATCCTTCTGGTGCCCAATACAAACTTTGGGTAGAAAAGCTGTTGATAGAAATGAGAAGTCAACCGCGCTAATGCACTTTCAAAATAATTTAATAACCGTAGCTTTCGGCCCGTTTTGAACGATGAAAACTATGGAAGAAAACAGCGTGCGCCACTATTTGAATCTGGTTTTAGTGAATATGCCCAACGATTGGTTGAATCTAACCACTCACCGCTTGGATATTTACGATGAAAGCTTGGCTAAAACCCAATTCTTAGAGCAGTTCGAAGGACTTTTCAAAACCAACACTTCCTCTGCAGATGCACTTAACGCATTGCCCACCGCTTACGATTACATCCGCCTTGGGCATCCGCTATCGTGTGTGCTCGAATGGGGAATCGCGCGTTTGCACAGCATGAAACCCGAACACGTGATCAGTTTCTCATCAGCCACCATGCCATTGATGGCGATTCTTAGAACCAACCTTCTTGCCCACAAAAACACTCGCATCGCGTATTCAGGTATGTTGCCTGCATCTTTTGATGAAACTGCATTGAAAGAGGTGTATGGTTACAGGTTTGAATTGATGCAGGTTCAAGGTGTTCAGGATCTCTCCTCATTTGATGGCAGCACCGTTTTCATCACTGAAAAATCTATTGTGGGTCAATTTGAGTTGAATAATAGCATCGACTTTCACATTCACGTTCATGGAAGTTTGGGTAGCGTGTTATTGATCAATGAACATGGCAATGAGCACTACACTTCTGCCATTCAACACGTGCGCAGAAGAGAAACCATCGCCATGACACCGGCCAATTGCATTCCAGCACTCGAATCTTTGGTAAATCAATCTGCCATCGACATCCCGCATAGCGATGTTGCCTCAAACAAGGCATCGGTGATGCGAAGCATCCAAACCATCACGCGATCCACTACCAAGGCATTGGTAGGATCAAGCGGACTTTCCATTCAATATGCCATCATGATGGGATTGATTGATCACGCACAGAAGCATCACCAAGGTAAAGCCATCAAGTTTATTGTTCCACCGAATTGCTACGGTGGCACCAACGATCAAGCCAAGCGTGTGGCAGCGAGTATTGCTAATGTAGAGGTAGTTGATCTGCCTGTAGACGGTGATAACGATATGGTTAATAGCGTTGAAACCGTATTGGCCAAAATTGCACAAGAAGATGGCGTTCCATACATCATCGCTGAAATCCCAACCAACCCAAGGCTTGAAGTTCCAGATTTGGATAAATTGAGGGATGCATTGGTCAAGAAACGTAAAACCGATGGTGGAGAAACGGCCATTGATCCTGTTTTCATTCTAGACCAAACCTTTTGTCCGAACGTGCACTTTGTGGGTGAGGGTGATATCCTTTCATCGTTAAGAACGATCTCATACGTAAGCGGATCGAAATTTCCGAGTGGCGGAAAATGCACTGCTGGATATTGCGTTGGAAACAACCAATCGGTCCATCTTATGGAAGCCATTGAAAAGCACCTGCTGCTTTGCGACAACGAGGCTACTGCCTTGCAATACGAAATCTTGGCGAAGCAACTTCCCTCAATGAACCAACGCATTAACGATGCCTACAAGAACACTCGGTCTTTTGTCAATTTTATCAAAGAGACCCTGCCCGGTGCTAAAATCAATTTTGTATCAGAAGAGCGCGCTGCACAGAGTTTCACGCCATCTGTATTTTCACTCGACCTGCCAACTAAAGGAAATAACGATGACGAACGAGAAGCCTACAAGCGCGCTTTGAATTTGAAATTGATCGACACTATGATCAAAGAAATTCCTGATGAAAGCAAATACTGTGTGAGCTATGGTCAATTGAAAGGCTGCTATTGGACTATTCCGGCAACCTCTACGCAGGGCACTACTAAGGAAGGTGATAAAGACTACATCGCTCGTGTGGCGTTGTCGGCAAACATGGATCTTGAGCGGCACAAAGAAGTTTTCATGGATTTTGTAAGAGAGCTATAGTTTCGAAGAACAAATCCACGCACAAATTCTGAATGATCGCAATGTTCGCTTAACTTGCGATATATCTATGGCTAAAAACACGAAAACGGAATTCAATGACCTTGGACTAGCAACCAAAATCCCTTCCAGTGGCTATCGTTCGCTGAATAAAGACGGTTCATTCAACGTCAAAAAAGTGAACATTTCTTTTTCAGAGCGATTCAACATATATCACGCATTGATCTCAAAAGGC
>Ga0181564_10000378_pt1 | contig 38817 bp, 44 predicted proteins | sample 011ome_24_FD_134512 | JGI IMG/M metagenome (GOLD analysis project Ga0181564, IMG submission 134512) | Coastal salt marsh microbial communities from the Groves Creek Marsh, Skidaway Island, Georgia - 011513CT metaG (megahit assembly) | ecosystem: Environmental > Aquatic > Marine > Intertidal... | reverse complement strand
TCAATTACATCTTTATCATTTGATAGAGTCCCCTTAATTGAAGATACTAGATGATGAACATTTTGATAACTTTCTAGTTCAGCTAATTTATTAACTTTTACTGAACCAAATTTGCAAACTCTCGAAATGTCGTTCCTTAAAACGTCAACTATCATCAAGTTTTCTGCCAAATCTTTTGAGCTGTTAAGTAATTTATTTTTCAATTGTAAATCTTTTTTTATATTCTCATGCCTTTTAATGGTTCCTTTAATTGGCGAAGTTAAAACAACATTTTTATCTAATTTTAAAAAACGCTCTGGAGAGTATGAAAAAATAAATTGAGAATTATTTTTTAAGTAGACTGAAAAAGGAGTATTGGTTCTATTTCTATATAATAAATATGTATCGATTGATGAAAAATTTTTTGGGATAATTGAGGTGAATCTTTGAGTAAAGTTTGCCTGAAAGATATCTCCTGAACGAATATAACTTAATAATTTTTTTACTTTCTTTATATACTGATTTTTATTAATTTCTGATACCCATTTAAATTCTTTAAGGTTTTTTGTTTTTCTCTCGATTCGTGGAATGTTGTACAGATTAATTATCTTTTCTCTTCTTATTTTATGAGCAGTGTTATTTTTTTTCTTAAAATAATAGTCTAGATCATAAGAAAAAACATATGACCTCTTAATCTTTAAATCGAAGGCTATAACAATATCAAACATCCCTAAATAAAGATTACTCTCTAATGCAATATCTTTATTTATAGGATCGATCTCTTCAATACTAAGACAATGATCATAAGAAATATACCCTGCTAGCCCACATTGGAAACTTGGATAGCCACTTTTTTTTTGGAAAGATAATTTTTTAAATATTTTTTTTATTTCAATCTCAGTTTTCTTATCAAAGATATTTTTTTTACACCTCTGATTAATTTTATAAGAATGTATTGGATCTAAAGCTATATATGAATATCGATTATTTTTTTGACTCTTACTAGCACTATCAAAAAAGACAAGTTCATTATAGTTTTGAAGTCTTTTAAGAGCTTCTAATGGATCAATATATTTCAACTTTTTTATTTTGATCTTTTTTATAACTTCTGATTTCATACAAATATTTGGTAGGGATATCCGGAGTCGAACCGGAACGCCCGAGGGCACCAGATTTTGAGTCTGGCGCGTCTACCAATTCCGCCATATCCCCATTATTTACACATTTAATAGACTATACTTTCATAAGAAATAAAAGTTTAAAATTATTTCTGTGCTAATATATATATTAAATATTCTTCATTATGTTTAGAAAATTCTATTTTAGCTCAAAAAATTATCTACTTAATAAAGTATCTCAATTTACTAAAAGTAAAATAGCATACCCATTTATATTTATATTATGTTTCACTGAGTCAATCATTTTCCCATTCCCTCAAGAAATTTTTATGATACCCATGATGGCCTCAAATAAAGAGAGGATATTTAAAATCGCAGGTTTTGCACTCTTAGGATCATTACTTGGTGCCATAGTTGCCTACCTAATAGGATTATACTTATTTGAGAGCTTAGGCAGATATATATTGGACTTATATAATTTGAATGAATCCTTTCTCAATTTTTCTGATCAGGTTGCGAATTATGGATTCATATATGTTTTTATTGGAGGTTTTACTCCAGTACCATTTAAAATTATAACACTATCAAGTGGCTTTATGGGTATCAATTTTTTAATTTTTATAACGGCTAGTTTGATTTCAAGATCAATACGATTTTTTTTAATTGGATATATAATTTGGAAATACGGAGAAGTTTTTATGCAGACTTTTGAAAAAAGATTAAACACTTACTTAATTATGTTCCTTATTCTAACATCATTTGTTATTCTTTTTTTAAATGGATTTAGACTATAAAAATATATTCAAAATTAATTTAATAATATCAGCTTTGGTAATTCTAGCTGTATATACATTGCAATATATTTTTAATTTAGCCCCATGTGAAATGTGTATCAAAGAAAGGTACCCCTATTATATTATAGTGGTATTAAGTTTATTATTTTTTTTAATCAAAAGAAAATCGCTTGATTTCCTGCTTTTAATTTTTACTTCTCTGACAATTTTCATTGGAACCATTTATACAATGAAACATGTAGGAATTGAGAGGAAACTAATAGAAGGACAAACTGCATGTTCTTCAATCTCTGATGTATCAAATACAAATGATTTATTATCAATTATTCAAAATGCACCAATAATTCGATGTGATGAACCGACTTTAATTTTAAATATAATTTCACTTGCAGAATTAAATTTAATTACTATGTCTGTATTATTGATGTTAAATTTAACCTGTATCTACTACAATGCACGCAAAAGATAAAATAATTGAAAGAATTGTAAGAGTTGATCAGGCTGGTGAAATAGGTGCTCAGAAAATATATGACGGTCAAAAAGCGGTTTTCAAACTTCTAAAAAATAATAAAGAATATAAAGTATTCTCAGAAATGGCTGATGAAGAAAAAAAACACTTAGATTTTTTCAATAAAATTGCAAAAGAGAAAAAAATAAGACCTACAAGACTTGCGCCCTTATTTGACATTGGTGCCTTTGCAATGGGAGTTGGAACTGCCCTTTTGGGGCCACGAGCAGCTTACGTATGTACTGAAGCTGTTGAAGAAATCATAGAAGAACACTACAACAAACAAATAGATCAACTAGAAGATATTGATGAGGATCTAAGAAAAAAAATAAAACAATTTAGAGATGATGAAATCAATCATAAAAACACAGGAATAAATGAAGGTAAAAATCATCATCCTTTTTTAAGAAAATTAATTAATAGAACTACTGAAGCAGCGATTTTTTTTGCTGAGCGAAGTTAAAAAAATTATTTTTCGAGTTGGATATCCCAATAAAGAAAATCCATCCAACTTTCATGTAAAAAATTTGGAGGAAATGATCTTCCACATTTGTCTAAATCACTCATAGTGGGAATTTTTGGAAAATTATAGGGTTTCATTCCTGATTTTGATAAACTCTTTCCACCTTTTTTAACATTACATGATGAACAAGCTGTTACTATATTTTGCCAAGTCGTTTCACCGCCACTTGATCTAGGTATTAAATGATCAAAAGTTAAATCTTTACTTGAACCACAGTACTGACATTGAAATTTATCTCTGAGAAAAACATTAAAGCGAGAGAAGATTGGATTACGATTAGGTTTGATATAATTTTTTAAACTAATGACACTTGGAACATTCATTTCAAAACTTGGACTTCTAATTTGTCGAGAATAGTTAGCAACAATATTTACACGATCTAAAATCACAGCTTTTATGCTATCTTGCCATGACCATAGTGAGAGAGGATAATGCGAAAGGGGTCTAAAGTCAGAATTCAAAACTAAAGCAGGACACTGTTCTAATGGCATAAATGAACTCATACTTAATAATATATGTATCAAGTAAAAAAAATCAAAATTAAATATTTATGAATTACTTATTGTTTTAAAAAATTTGCCGATAAAAACTTAATTGCTATTTCTAATCCATCTTGAGCTATAGAGTGAGGTGTATTCGGAGATATATGTGACTGAACATCAACATTTAAATCTTCTAGTATTTTAGCGGCATTTATAGTGTCACTAAAAGGTACCATTGGGTCTTGATCTCCATGTATCAAATAAATTGGGGGTCTTGATCTAATTTCATCAGCCAGAGTATCCTCTCTGATTAATCTTCCAGAGAAACCAACAATAGAACTCATTTTTAGTTTTCTTCTTAAGCCTACATGAAGAGATATCATAGTACCTTGACTGAAACCTACTAATGATAGGTTTTCATCTGTTAAGTTGAGTTCATTTAATTTATGGTCAATAAATTTATTTAGAGTCTCGCCTGCATCATTTACTTTTTTCCAAATTAATTCAGGATCATTTGAAGTAAAATCAAACCATTGATATCCCATCGGATTCATTGGACATGCTTCAGGCGCATTTGGAGAAATAAAAAAAGCATCTGGCAAAGCCTGCTGAAAATAATTTGCAAGCCCAATGAGATCATTGCCATCAGCGCCGTAACCATGACAAAAAATCACTAATTGCTTTGCTTGGTTGCCACTTAAAGGGTGTACGGAAGGTCCATCAATTAGTGACATTTATAACTCGTTCTCAACTATTGAAACTATGTCACTCATTATATCTGACATTTGATAATTCTTGGGTGTATAGACTGCTTTGACTCCATTTTGTAAAAGTATTTTTTCATCTTCAACTGGAATGATCCCACCAACAATAACTGGGATATTGTCAATTTTATTTTTTTTAAGTTCTTTCATTATTTCTGATACAAGCTGAATATGTGAGCCAGATAATATAGACAAACCTATAATATGAACATCTTCTTCAACTGATGACTTAACAATTTGTTCCGGTGTTAAACGAATACCTTCATAAAGCACATCCATACCACAATCACTTGCACTTACAGCAATCTGCTCAGCACCACTGGAATGACCATCAAGTCCTGGTTTTCCGACTAAAAATTTGATACGGCGGCCTATTTTTTTTGATATATTGTCAACTCGTTTTATGATTTCAGAATAGTCATTAATAGAAACACTTTTAATATTCTGATTAATGCCTGTGGGAGCTCTAAACTCGCCATAAATATCTCTTAGAGTATCAGTCCATTCACCTGTTGTAACACCGACTTTAGCAGCATGAATTGAAGCTTCCATAATATTTTGATCAGACTCGGCTGCTTCTTTTAATTTTGCTAACGCTTCTGTAACAGCATTGTTATCTCTATCTTTTTTCCACTGATTGAGTGATTTTATCTGAAGCTCTTCAACTGAAGAGTCAATTGTTTCTATTCCACTATCATTTGCAGTTAATGGTGATGTTTCTGTTTCAGTATACTTATTAACCCCAACTACAACTTGCTTTCCATCGATGATGTTTTGAATTCTCTCTTTGTTTGAATTGACAAGCTGTTGCTTCAAATAACTATTCTCTATACCAACAACAGCTCCTCCAATAGATTGAATATAATCAAATTCTTTTTTTGCCTCGGCTTTCATTTCATTAACTTTTTCATCAATTACTTTTGAGCCATTGAATAAGTCTTCAAATTCTAAAAGATCAGTTTCATATGCAAGTATCTGTTGTAATCTAAGTGACCACTGTTGATCCCAAGGGCGCGGCAACCCTAAGGCTTCATTCCAAGCGGGAAGCTGTACAGCTCGAGCTCTAGCATCTTTTGATAGAACGACAGCCATCATTTCAATCAATATTCTATAAACATTGTTTTCAGGCTGCTGCTCAGTTAAACCTAAGCTGTTTACCTGAACTCCATATCTAAACCTTCTATTCTTTGGATTTTTTACACCATATCTTTCTTGAGTAATTTCATCCCATAGATCAACAAAAGCTCTCATTTTACACATTTCAGTAATAAATTTGATTCCTGAGTTTACGAAAAAACTTATTCGACCAACTACATTTTCAAATTCTTCAGAACTTAATACGTCAGCTTCTTTAACTCTATCAAGATAAGCAACAGCAGTACTGAGTGCAAAAGCTAATTCTTGCACAGGTTTTGCACCAACTTCCTGTAAATGATATGAACATATGTTTACAGGATTCCACTTGGGTAATTCTTTATAAGTATAGGTAATCATATCAGAAATTAATCGAAGACTAGGAGCTGGTGGAAATACGTGAGTACCTCTGGATAAATATTCTTTTATAATATCATTTTGAGTTGTTCCTTGGAGCTTGTTTCGTTCGATCCCTTGTTCATCTGCTAGAGCTATATAAAGACTCAATAGCCATGCAGCTGTTGCATTGATAGTCATTGATGTATTCATCTGATCAAGAGGAATTTTATTAAATAAAACTCTCATGTCTCCAATATGACTTATTGGAACTCCAACTTTGCCGACTTCACCAGAAGCTAGAATATGATCGCTGTCATACCCAGTTTGAGTAGGAAGATCGAAAGCTATCGACAAGCCTGTTTGACCCTTTGCCAAATTCTTTAAGTAAAGTTCGTTTGACTTTTTGGCAGTAGAATGTCCAGCGTAAGTTCTTATTAACCAAGGTTTATCCATAATTTTCAACAAAAATGATAATTTTTAATAATTTGTTTTATTTAAAATGTATATACTAATCTCATTAATTTGGCTATAAACCTCGAAAAAGCTACTTATAAAGCTATATAACATCATACTACACAGGAGAAATTATGACGACAGAAGAAAAAGATATCTATGCTATCGGAGAGATACCACCATTAGGATATGTTCCAAAAAAAATGCATGCTTGGGTCATCAGAAAAGATAGGCACGGCAATCCACTTCAATCTTTTGTCGAAGAAGAATTTGATATTCCCGAAATAGGTCCTAGTGAAGTTCTTGTTTTTGTAATGGCTGCCGGTGTTAACTATAACGGTGTTTGGGCTGGACTTGGCAAACCGATATCAGTTCTTGATGTAACAAAAAAAGACTATCATATTGCTGGATCAGATGCTTCTGGAATAGTTTGGAAAGTTGGATCAGACGTTAAAAGATGGAAAGTCGGTGACGAAGTTGTAATTCATGCAATGACATGGGATCATGAAGATGTCGAAGTAAACGGTGGAGAGCCAATGCTATCTGAAACAAATAAAGTTTTTGGTTATGAAACCGCGGATGGTACTTTCGCACAATTTACTTCAGTTCAAGCACATCAATTAATGAAGAAGCCATCTCAATTAACTTGGGAAGAAAGTGGATGTTATAATTTGACTCTAGTAACAGCCTACAGAATGCTATTCGGTCACTCAGGTAATGAGTTAAAACCAGGTGAGTATGTTTTAGTATGGGGTGCATCGGGTGGATTAGGAAGCTTTGCGGTACAATTAGCAAAAACTGTTGGCGCTAAACCAATTGGTGTCATTTCTGACAACTCTAAAGCTGACTATGTAAAAAAACTTGGCGCAGTTGGGGTTTTGAATAGAAAAGATTTCAATTGTTGGGGTGAACACCCAGATATTGATGATGAAGAAGCTTACAATAATTACATGAAGGAAGTAAGAAAATTTGGAAAAGCACTCTGGGAATTTACCGGTAAAGGTAAAAATGTCGATATGGTTTTTGAACACCCAGGAGAGTCAACTGTTCCAGTCTCTATGTTTGTTGTTAAAAGAGGCGGTATGGTCGTTATCTGTGCTGGGACAACTGGCTACAACCTTACATTAGATGCAAGATACCTATGGATGCACAGTAAAAGACTACAGGGATCACACTTCGGTAATTCTAAACAGGCTAATGCAGCCAATCAGCTAGTAAGTGATGGTGTTATTGATCCATGTGTCTCAGAAGTATTTAGTTGGGACGGTATTCCGAATGCACATGAAAAAATGATGAACAATGAGCATAAAGCTGGAAACATGGCTGTCCTAGTAGGTGCAGCAAAGGAAGGATTAAAATCACTTAATTAATATGGATAATATAATTGCGAAGTGTCAAGAAGCTCAACAAACTGTTGATGCATATTATAATGTTGCAAAATTACAAGTTAGCAAACTTGTACTTGTTGATGGTAAGATTTCAAAAGATCATTTAAATCAGGAACAGCATGCTGCTCACGGTTTAGCTTGGATTGCAACATATAAAGAGACGCTTCGTGAGATGCTTAATTGGGCAAAAAACCTTGAGTCCGAAAATAGATTTACAGAATACGAAAAGCTTATTTTGCAAATAATTTTCTCCGAATACTTATGCCAGATTAAAACTGGCATTCCTATGTCACAATTGGAGGCTATACGCCCTCAAGACTTAGGCTTAAAGAACGGTTTATTTAGTGAAATAGATAACAGCAGCTTCAATGATTTAATACTAAATGGAAATGAAACCAAAGATAGGTTAGAGCTCGCCAATATAGTTCGTGAAAGCTTATCAAGTAATAATTTTGGAAGCTTAGGACTTGATGAAACGTCTTCAATGATCAGAGATCAATTTAATAAATTCGTAGAAGAACATGTAACTCCTTATGCTCATGAATGGCACCTTAAGGATGAATTGATCCCAATGTCCGTGATTGAAAAAATGTCCGAATTAGGAATATTTGGTTTAACAATACCTGAAGAATATGGCGGCCTAGGAATGAGTAAGCTCGCAATGTGCATTGTAACTGAAGAGCTTGCAAGAGGTTATATAGGTATAGGCTCACTTGGTACGCGTACTGATATCTCATCTGAATTACTTTTAATTGGTGGAACAGAAGAACAGAAACAAAAATGGCTTCCAAAAATTGCTTCGGGTGAAATTTTGCCCACTGCAGTTTTTACTGAACCAAACACTGGCTCAGATTTAGCTTCGTTAAAAACTAGAGCTACTGCTAATGGTACTCATTATTCGATTACTGGAAACAAAACTTGGATTACTCACGGCGCTAGAAGTGATTTGATGACTCTTCTTGCTAGAACAAATCCAGATGAGAAAGGCTATAAAGGCCTTTCCATGTTCCTTGCTGAAAAAGAAAGAGGCAGTGACGAAAATATGTTTCCTTCAGAGGGAATGTCTGGTGGAGAGATAGAGGTTCTTGGTTATCGTGGAATGAAAGAGTATGAAATAGCATTCGATGATTTCAAAGTTAAAAAAGAAAACCTGTTAGGTGGTGAAGAAGGTAAAGGTTTTAAACAGCTTATGGAAACCTTTGAGTCTGCCAGAATTCAAACGGCCGCTAGAGCTGTTGGAGTTGCTCAATCTTCAATGGAAACTGGTTTGAATTATGCTTTAGATAGAAACCAATTTGGAAAATCTATTTATGAATTCCCAAGAGTTTCATCAAAAATAGTCTCTATGGTTACAGAGATAATGGCTGCTCGTCAGTTAACATATTATTCAGCTCGCGAAAAGGATACTGGCAACCGATGTGATGTTGAAGCAGGTATGGCCAAGCTACTTGGTGCAAGAGTTGCGTGGGCTTGCTCTGATAACTCTCTTCAGATACATGGTGGCAATGGGTTTGCCTTAGAGTACCCTATCAGTAGACTTCTTTGTGATTCAAGAATTTTAAATATCTTTGAAGGCGCAGCAGAGATGCAAGCAGAAGTAATTGCAAGACGACTTCTTACTTCAAACTAATTGATGTCGCCGGTCTTTTATTACATTTTAATTCCTATATCTATTGCTGCTGTAGCTTTTGTTCTAGCAACTGGGATTTACAGCATGATGAAGGGAGGAGAATTTAACAGAAAATACTCAAACAAACTGATGCGACTTAGAATATTATTACAATTTATCGCAATATTGATTATTATGTTGGCAGTTTATTTGGCATCAAGATAACAATAATGGTTAAGCTCAATAAGATTTATACTAAAACAGGAGATAAAGGTAAAACGAGCCTAGCTACTGGTAAAAGAGTTTCTAAGGATCATATTAGAATTAAATCATATGGATCAGTTGATGAACTAAATTCCATTTTAGGTATCGTCAGACATGCTATTTCTAAAAAAAATGCCAAAGTTATTTCAGAAATACAAAATGATTTATTTGACCTTGGTGCTGACTTAGCAACACCAATTGTATCGAAGCCAAAATTTAAACCTCTCAGAATAACTGAAAAACAAGTACTAAGAATTGAGAAAAAAATAGATGAATATAACAAGAAGCTAAATCCTTTATCTTCATTCATCTTGCCTGGAGGATCTATGAGTGCGTCATATTTACACAATGCAAGAACTGTAGCCAGACGGGCCGAAACAAATATGGTTACTTTAAGTTCAAAAGAAAAGGTTAATCCTTTTGCACTTAAATATATAAACAGACTATCAGATTTATTTTTTGTACTTTCAAGAGTTGAAAATAATAATGGTAAAAAAGATATCCTCTGGAAGCCTGGCTTGAATACATAAAATTCATTGATATATTAATAAAAATAGATTATCCGTAATGCTATGAAAATTTTAGTACCTATAAAAAGAGTTATTGATCCCTACGTCAGTATTCGTGTTAAATCTGATAATACTGGGGTTGAAACTGATAATGTTAAAATGTCAATGAACCCTTTCTGCGAAATTGCAGTAGAAGAAGCTATTAGATTAAAAGAATCGGGTAAAGCTGAAGAAATTGTTGTTGTTTCAGTTGGAAATCAATCATGTCAGGAAACAATAAGAACAGCTCTTGCAATGGGCGCTGATCGAGGGATCCATGTTTTAATTGATCAATCTGTTGAACCATTATCAATTGCAAAAATATTATCTAAAATAATCGATGAGGAGAAGCCTGGGTTAGTAATTTCAGGTAAACAAGCAATCGATGGTGATAATAATCAAACTGGTCAAATGCTAGCTGCTTTGACGGATATGCCACAAGGTACCTTTGCATCCAAAATTGAAATTGATGGAGATAAAATTCAAGTCACTCGTGAGATTGATGGAGGTTTACAAACTATCAAACTAAATATGCCAGCAATAATCACAACTGACTTAAGATTAAATGAGCCTCGATATGCATCACTACCTAATATTATGAAGGCAAAAAAGAAACCTATCGATCAAAAAACTCCTGATGATTATGGCGTTGACGTTACACCTAGACTAAAAACACTCAAGGTGATCGAACCTCCAAAAAGACAAGCAGGAATCAAGGTTGAAAATATTTCTGAATTAGTGGAAAAATTAAAAAATGAAGCAGGTGTTATATGACAACATTATTTTTTATTGAACATGCAAATGGCAAAATTAGTGATCAAAGCTTGAAGGCGATTTCTGCAACTAAAGATTTTGGAGAAGACGTTCACGGTATGATAGCTGGAACTAATATTGATTCTGTTGTTGAAGAAGCATCAAAGATATCTGGTGTATCAAAAATTATCCATGTTGATAACGATGAATATAACAATATTCTCGCTGAAAAATTAACATCAATCATTGTTGATATATCTGAAAATTATAACTATTTTTGTGCCGCAGCAACTACGACTGGCAAAAATGTAATGCCAAGAGTAGCTGCAAAACTAGATGTTGCTCAAATTTCAGAAATTATTGGAGTTGAATCTAATGATACATTCATTCGCACAATATATGCAGGAAATGCAATCGCTACTGTTCAAAGTTCTGATGCCAAAAAAGTAGTGACTATTCGTCCAACAGCATATAAGGCAGTAGAAACAAGTGATACAGCTTGTGAAGTCGAAAAAGTGTCTCCTGAAAATATTCCAAATATATCTGAGTATATAAGTGAAGAATTAACTAAGTCTGATAGACCTGAGTTAACGTCAGCAAAAATAATTATTTCTGGTGGTAGAGGAATGCAAAATGGAGAAAATTTTGAACTATTAGATAAAGTTGCTGCAAAACTAGGCGCTGCTGTTGGAGCCTCTAGAGCCGCAGTTGACGCAGGATTTGTGCCAAATGATTATCAAGTTGGTCAAACAGGAAAGGTTGTTGCCCCAGAGTTATATATTGCTGTTGGAATATCAGGTGCAATTCAACACCTAGCTGGAATGAAAGACTCTAAAGTTATTGTTGCTATAAATAAGGATGAAGAAGCACCTATTTTTGACGTCGCTGACTATGGACTTGTTGCTGACTTATTTCAAGTTCTTCCAGAGCTTGAGGGTGCAATTTAATTAGAAACTTCCTTACGAATTAATTCTATTATTTTTTTATCAGTCCACTCAGTTGGCCCTATTAATCTTGCCACTTCTTGTCCATTTTTATTGATTAATAATGTCACAGGAAGCCCTAAGATTTTAACTTCTCTCGGAATATTATTTTTATCATCAAAATAAGTTTCAATATTATTAATACCAAAATCATCAAAAAAATTTAAAGCCTTCTTCTTTGGACCCCTATCTAAATTTATTGGTAGAACTAGAAATTCATTTTTATCAAAATATGATTGAAGACTATCTAAAGAAGGCATTTCTTCTTTACAAGGCTCACACCACGTCGCCCATAAATTAATCAATAAAACTTTTTCTTGAAAATCATTTAAGGTAAAAATATCACCATTTTCATTTTCAAATTTACTTGAAAACCCATGTTTTTCAGCAAAAATAAACTCTGAAGCAGCAATTGAGTTAATATTTAAGGGGTTACAAATTACTATTATTGTGGCATATACCAGCAAAATAAAATTACGTAGTAAGTCATTCATAAAGTACATAAAAATTAATAACAACAAAATGTCCAGTAAAAAAAGTAATAAACTCAGAAAAAGATTTAAAAAAGAAGCAAGCGATGCTTTTAAGTCAATAAACTCTTCGATAGAAATAGATAAGTTTTTATATCAAGAGGATATTGAAGGCTCTATTGCGCATGCAAAAATGCTTGCTAGTAAAAAAATTATATCGAATTCAGACTATAGTAAAATTTCAACTGGATTAAAAAAAATATTATCTGAAATAAAATTAGGTAAATTTATTTTTAAAGACGATCATGAAGATATTCATATGAATATTGAAAACAGACTCGAAGAATTAATTGGAGAAGTGGCTGGAAAATTGCATACCGCTAGATCTAGAAATGATCAGGTTGTTACAGATGTAAAATTATGGATAAAAAAGGATATTGATAAAATTCTCAAAAAAATAATAAAACTTCAAAAGATAATTATAAATAAATCTGAAAGTAACATAGATACTTTTCTTCCTGGTATGACACATTTCCAAACTGCTCAACCAGTTTCTTTTGCCCATCACTTGATGGCATATTACGAAATGTTTAAAAGAGATCTTGATAGATTCAAACAAACAAAAGTAAGATTAGATCAAAATCCTCTTGGAGCAGGTGCTCTAGCTGGAACTTCTTTTGGTATAAATAGAATGCAAACTACAAAATTACTTGGATTCAGAGAGCCCACAAGAAATTCCCTTGATACGGTTTCTGATAGAGACTTTATAATGGATTATATATTTTCATCTTCTATGTGCAGTATTCACATGTCTCGGTTATCTGAAGAAATCATTTTATGGTCGTCTGATTTGATAAACTTTATTTCAATAGGTGATAACGTAATGTCAAGTTCATCAATAATGCCTCAGAAAAAAAATCCTGATTCAATGGAGCTTGTAAGAGCAAAAGCGTCGATAATTATAGGTAATTTATCTTCAATACAAAATGTAATGAAAAGTCTACCACTAACTTACTCAAAAGACTTACAAGAAGATAAAAGTCTTTTGAGAAACTCAAGTACAAATTTAAAGCTATCCATTGACTGTATGATTGACGTAGTCAAAAGTTTAAAAACTAATAAAAAAAATATGGAAAATGCTGTAAAATCTGGATTTTCAAATGCTACAGACTTAGCTGATTGGCTAGTTAAAAATATTGATTACTCATTTAGAAAAGCTCATGGACTTGCTTCAAAGATTGTAAATTTTGCAGAAACAAAAGGTGTAAAATTACATGAGTTAAGTTTGTTGGAATATCAAGAATTTGACAAAAATATTAATAAATCAGTATATAATGCAATTAAGTTGCCTTTCTCTGTTGATAATAAAAAGAGCTTTGGAGGAACCTCAAGGTCAGAGGTAAAAAAAATGATCAAGATTGCTAATAAAGAAGTCTTAATTGCTAAGAAAGAAGTCTTAAAATGAAAAGAATAATAGTCATTACAATAATGTTATTGCCAATTTTATCGTGTGGAAAAAAAGGATCATTAGAGTATCCATCTGAAGACACTCAAACATCTTTAATCATTATCAAAAATATAAATTATTCCTAGAATTATGAGTAATTTTCAATATCAAGGTGAGAATTTAACTTGTGAAAATCTTGAGATAGATTCTATCACAAGAGACTTAGAGACTCCTTTTTATTGTTATAGTTCAAAAAAAATTAGAGACAATATTAATAAATATAAAAATAACCTTAAAAACAGTAATTCAAAGATTTGTTTTGCTTTAAAGGCTAATTCAAATATTGAATTAATTAAAATAATAGCTCAACAAGGTTTAGGAGCTGACGTTGTATCAATGGGTGAATTTCAAAAAGCTCTCAAAGCTGGTATTTCTGGCAAAGATATTGTTTTTTCAGGCGTTGGTAAAACTCAAAAAGAAATAGAGTTTGCAATTAAAAACCATTGTTTTCAAATTAATGCTGAATCGCTGAGTGAAATTAAAAAAATAAATGAGATTGCTCAGAATTTGAATATCAAACAAAATATAGGTATTCGAATTAATCCAGACGTAAAACCTGAAACTCATTCTAAAATTACTACTGGTTCTATTGAAAATAAATTTGGCATACCCATAAGTGAAGTAAAAAATTTATTCAACCAATCTAATCTTTTTGAAAATTTAAACTTTAATGGTCTTGCATTTCATATAGGTAGTCAAATTATGAAATTGGAACCATTTGAAGAGGCTTGTAAAATTACTAATCAACTAGTCAAAGAAATAGAAAATAATGACTTCAAAATTAAAACAATAGATGTCGGAGGTGGAATTGGAATAGATGATGATGAAGAATTTCAATTTGAAAATTACTTTAATCTCATAGACTTATATTTTGCAAAAAAAGATAGGATGATAATTTTTGAGCCAGGAAGGACCATAATTGGCAATACAGCATTATTAATATCAAAGATTTTATATATAAAAGAAACAGAAGATAAAATATTTGTTGTCATTGATGCTGGTATGAATGATTTTATGAGGCCAGCGTTATATGGTGCTGTGCACGATATACTCCCTATTCTAAAAAGTAGTTCAATTGAAAAAAAAACCATAGAAATTGTAGGTCCCATCTGTGAGACAAGTGACAAATTTTTAACTAGTGATAACTTTCAAAATGTTAACGAGGGAGACTTCATAGCTATATCAAATGCTGGAGCGTATGGATCATCAATGTCTTCAAACTATAACATAAGGCCAAATATTGCTGAAGTTTTAGTAAATGATAAAAAATTTTCTATAATTCGGAAAAGGCAAAGTTTAGAAGACTTAATCAATCAGTAAAAAAATAATTTGTAAAAAAATAATATATTTTTTTTACAAAAGAATCAATCAATTGATTTAGATCTTTGGAGAATTCAACAGTATTTATCTGAATTATGTTTTCTGACATCAAATGTGCCGTGTAGAAGATAACTAAAAAGATTAATAATATAAATGGCAATGGAATAGTTTTTTTCTTTTTGTAAATTACAGGTAAATTTGAGTCGTCATTAATAGTTTCTATTGTTGTTTGATGATTACTATCTTTGATTTGGTCATCAACATTAGGATTATATGACTTATTTTCATGATACCAGACATGGCCGCACCTAAAACACTTTACATGTCTACCATATTTTATTTGATGAATATCAACTAGGTATTTAGCACCACATGAGGAACAGGATAAAATCATTTATTTTTTAAAGATAAATTTTTAATTAAAGAATAGAATAAACAAATAAATATATGATGCTAGACAAAATTAAAAATAAAAGAGTTTTAGTTGTGATCATCTCATTATTTCTATTATTTTTAATCTATTTTTCTTATTATTTATATCAAATCTATACTCCATCAAAGACAAATTTAGATAATAATAATTACGATGCAGCAATTGTTTTAACAGGGGATCAATTCAGGATCCAAAAAGGTATTTCTCTATTAAGAGATAACAAAGTTAATAGACTGCTGATCTCTGGAGTTAATAAACGGATTTCAAAAAAAACAATTATTGCTAAATTCTCTGGCTCTGAAGATTTATTTAATTGCTGCATTGATTTAGAAATGATCTCAACAAATACCTTTGAGAATGCTAAAGAAAGTTACATGTGGACAAGACGTAACAAGTTAAATTCAATAATAGTAGTCTCATCTTTTTATCATTTACCTAGAGCTAAGTTGGAATTTGGCAGATTTTATAAAGATAAATCACTAATATTTGTTAGTGCAAACGATAATTTAATGAAAACATCGTTAAAAAAATTATTTATTGAATATATTAAGTATATTAGAACAAGTTTAAGTATTTTAATTGGATTATGATTTTTATTCGATCACTTATATCTAATGTCATTTTTTATATCATCTTAATAATATGTATTATTATAGCCCCAATAACATTTATTCTTCCAAGAATTTTTATATTTAAAATAATTAGTTTTCAATCTTACCATTTAAAAATCAATCTCAAATATTTAGCTAACTTAAATGTTGAATATAGAGGAATTGAAAATATTCCAAAGCAACGAAAATATTTAATTGCTTCAAAACATCAATCCTTGGCGGAAGCATGTTTCATGTTTGATATAATTGATCACCCAAGTGTTATTGCAAAAAAACAGTTATTACTCATTCCAATTGTTGGTCTTGCTTTTAAAAAAGCAAACTTTATTTATGTTAATAGAAATAAAGGGCAAACAAATATCCAGGCAATGGTTGAGAGCGCAAGAAAAAGTATGGAGTTAGATCCAAGACCTTTACTTATTTTTCCTGAAGGAACCAGAACTTATATAGGTGAAAAAAAACCGTATAAATATGGAGTCACTGCACTCTATAGCGGGCTTAACGTTCCTTGTTTACCCGTTGCAATAAATGCAGGTTATTATTGGTCTAGAAGACATTTTTTAAGATACCCTGGAAAGATTATAATTGAATTTCTTAAGCCAATTGAGCCTGGACTAAGTTCAGATGAATTTACAAAAGAAATCTATAATAAAATTGAAGATGCATCTGATTTACTACTTGAAGAAGCAAAAAGAGATTTTCCAAAATGAAGTTAGAGAAAATTTTTAGCTTCCGCATAATTATATCTCTAATTTTAATAATTCTTTTATTATACAGTGGTTATTGGCTAGTTGTTTCAAATATTTTAAAAAAAACTATTTCTAATGAATTAAATAAAAATGACTATATCAATTTTAAAGATTTGAGTATTTCTGGATTCCCAACCCAGATACAAACTAATATCCATAAATTTAAAATTTTAGATTCCATGAGTTCTAATGAGATCTTGGAAAGTGATTTAATCAAAGTATCAATGCACCCATTTGATTCCTCAAAAATCGCCTTAAAATCAGATATTATTAATATTTTAATCAATAATGATGCCTTAACTCTTAATGTAGCCTTAGATAAGAGTTTGTCATTATTGTCGATTGATAACTCTGGTTATATTAATATCAATTTAGCAATTGAAGATATAATTGTCCTGGGAAATGAAATCAACATAGCAAGTCTAGAACAAATACACATTAAATTAAATGAAACTAGTTTCAAAAATTTCAAAATTAATTCAAAAATCAATTTTGCTCGATTAGAAACTTTAGAATCTCAAGATGTAAGTATAAAAATTGATGGTAATTTAAAATTAAATAACAATGCCTTTGATGGCAATTTAAATCTTTCAGTAAAAGAATTAAAATTGAATGAAGAAATTTTTAATATACCTCTAACAATTAAAAAAAATCAGGTGATCTTTCTATTTATGAATGTATTTGACCTAAACAGAATTTTATCTTTTCTTTGATCGACCAAAATCTGGCACAGGAACATCCTGACCAGCATCTATAATTTTATTTCGAATTTTTCTTGTTTTTGAAAATAATTTATAAAGAGTATCTCCGTCCTCCCAACGAATTGCTTTCTGTAACATACTTAAATCCTCTGAAAATCTTGATATAACTTCTAAAAGAGCGTCCTTATTATTAAGTAAAACATCACGCCACATTGTTGGATCTGAAGCAGCAATTCTGGTAAAATCTCTAAATCCACTTGCACTGTATTTTATAACATCACTTTTAGTGACATTTTCAATATCAGCGGCTGTTGATACAATATTATATGCAATCAAATGTGGCAGATGAGAAGTAATTGCCATAGTTTGATCGTGTCTATCTGGTGCCATTATTTCTACATTCGAACCCATCATCTTCCACATCTTTTTTATAATATTTATATTTCTTTTTTTGTTTTCTTTTATAGGTGTAATGATACACCACCTATCAATAAAAAGTTCATAAAACCCAGCATTCGGACCACTTTGTTCGGTTCCAGCTATTGGGTGAGCTGGAATAAAATCATATTTTCTATCTTTAGATCTAAGAAAATTTTTAATGATAAGTGACTTTGCAGAACCAACATCTGTAACTATTGTTTTTTTCGATAAATGAGGATCTATTAATTTAAATATTTTTTCATATGTACTTAACGGACTACAAATAATGATTAAATCTATTTCAGATATACGATCTGAAATCTTATTGATTACAGCATCAACAATATTCTTTTTTTTTGCTATTTTTCTAGTTTTTTCAGTTTTTGAATAACCAATTACTTTTTTTGCGATTTCATTTTTTTTTAATGACAAGGCAATGGAAGATCCTATTAAACCGATTCCAATAATCAGCACTTCATTAAACAGAAATTTGTTAGATTTTTTAGTCATATTAAAAATAATTTTTAATTAATTTTAGAAATTTTTTATTTTCTGATTCTGTTCCAATAGATATTCTCATACAGTCATAAATATCATAATTTTCTAATGTACGAACGATGACACCATTAGATAAGAGATATTTATTTAATTTATTTACATCCAATACCTTAACAAATACAAAATTTGCCTGACTGTCATACACTTTAATAGGTAGTTTAGCTAATTCCAGCTTGAATTTTTTAAGCCATATTTTATTGTGCTTTATTACTTTTTTTTCGTAATTAGTGTCTTTCAATGCTATAGACCCAGCAATTTGAGCAATTTGATTTACATTAAAAGGTCCTCTTATTTTATCTAATAAAGCAATTATTCTACTTGAAGCCGCACACCAACCTAATCGTAAACTGGCTAAACCATATATTTTAGAAAAAGTATGAGTTACAATTACGTTGTTATTTTTTCTTATTAAATTTAATCCATCTGTATAATCAGCATTATTTATAAATTCTGAATAAGCGGCATCAATAACTATCATTATTCTTTTTGGAACACCTTTAATAAGTCTGTTTAAACTTTTTTTATCTAAGTACATCCCAGTAGGATTATTTGGTTGTGCAATAAATATAATCTTAGTTTTTTTTGTAATTTTTTTTATTATATCATCAACTTTGAAAGAATAATCATCTACATCTGCATATTTTATTTTTGCATTGTTAATAGACGCATAAATTTCATACATTAAAAAACTATGTTTTGGGATTATGACTTCATCATTTTTTGATAAAAAAAGCTGACAAAGAAGTCCCAATATCTCATCTGAGCCATTGCCACAAAAAATATTCTTTATTGGCAATCTAAATTTTTTACCTAGACTTTTTTTTAATTCAAGACAATCAGCGGTAGGATATCTATTCGTTTTTTTTGAAGCCTGATCTATAGCATTTAAAACTTTTTTTGAAGGGCCAAATGGAGACTCATTTGATGAAAGTTTAATTATATTTTTCTTTCCAGGAATAACTGATTTTCCTCCCTCATAGGTCTTAATATTATTTATTCTGTCGCTCATAATACCGCTATTGATAAGTGAATATTGCCATTATTTAAAGGAAATCTTTGAAAAATAGTAATTCTAATCTTCAAAATTGACATATCTACGGGAAAATGTAAAAAATAACTTGCGCCGATTTGAGTACAGCTTGCGGGCGCATTAGAAATACAGCTAAAAAGGTGAATTGCCGCCAAACTTAGTTGTTGGGCGGTTTTTTTTTGTTAAAAATATAGATTTTATGGATGAAAATAAAATAATTGAATTATCGAGCAGTGAGAAGCCTTTACTTCTAGATTGTGGTAAAAGCTTAGGTCCAATTAAAATTGCCTACACAACTTATGGTCATTTAAATAAAGAAAAAACAAATGCGATCCTAGTTTGTCATGCACTTACAGGAGATCAATTTGTAGCTAGTCAGCATCCAATAACAAAAAAAGAAGGATGGTGGTCAAACGTAGTTGGCCCAAACAAACCAATTGACACCAACAAGTTTTATGTAATCTGCCCTAATATTATTGGAGGATGCATGGGATCTACTGGCCCGAAAGAAATAGATCCTCTTACCCAAAAAGAATATGGGCTAAACTTTCCAGTTATAACTATTTCTGACATGGTGAAAGCTCAAAAGTTACTGATTGATCATTTATCAATTAAAAAACTATTTTGTGTAACTGGTGGATCAATGGGTGGAATGCTTGTACTTGAATGGCTATCAAAGTTTCCAGAGTACGTTCACTCTGCTATTCCAATTGCAACTTCGGTAAATCATTCAGCTCAAAATATTGCACTTAATGAATTAGCTAGACAATCAATTATGGCTGATCCAAACTGGAAATCAGGAAATTACTATGGAACAGATAGTCAACCGACTAAAGGTCTTTCTGTTGCAAGAATGGCAGCGCATATATCATATCTCTCAAAAGAGTCACTTCATCAAAAATTTGGTAGAAATTTACAAGATAAAAGCGAATTGGATTATTCTTTCAATGCTGACTTTCAAATTGAAAGCTATTTAAGGCATCAAGGCATCACTTTTGTAGATCGATTTGATGCAAATAGTTATCTTTATATTACAAGAGCTATGGATTATTTTGATATTACTGCAAATAGTAATGGCTCTTTAATTGAAGCTTTTAAAAAAACTAAATCAAAAGTGCTCTGTATTTCATTTACTAGTGATTGGCTATATCCTACATCAGAAAATAAAAAAATAGTAAAAACTCTAAATGCGCTTGGAATAGATGTAAGTTTTTTAGAAATTGAAACTGAAAATGGTCACGATTCATTTTTGTTAAATGAGCCAGAATTTTTTGATGCTCTTGATGGCTTCATTAGTTCAACATGGAGTGAAATATGAGCTTAATTAATAAAACTAAAGAGTTTGAGATTATTTCAAATATTATAACTCCAAATTCAAGTATTATTGATATTGGATGCAATGACGGCTCTTTAATTGAGTATCTTAAATCTAATAAAAATGTGAATGCTAGAGGAATGGAAATTGATCAATCAAAAGTCAGAACATGTCTTGCAAAAGGAATCTCAGTGGTTGAAGGAGACGCAGATACTGATTTATTTGATTATCCTGATGATTTATTTGATTACTCAATCTTGACTTATACTCTTCAAGCAACAAAAAATCCTAAAATTGTATTAGAGCAGCTGGTAAGAATAGCACAAAAGGCAATAGTTTCTTTTCCAAATTTTGGGCACTGGTCTATAGCTACTAGTTTATTTTTTAATAGAGAAATGCCTGTAAATAGTAAACTTGACTACTCATGGTACGAGACACCAAATTTACATTTTTGTACAATTAATGATTTTATAAATTTATGTGATGGTTTAAATATAAAAATTGAAAAAAAAGCTGATTTGAGAAAATTAAAATTTGAAGAATTTAAAGGTAAAAGTTTATATGACAGTTACTTTTCTGATTCTGGACTTTTTTTAATATCAAAAAAATAATTAAGATATGACATTAGAAGTAAAAATTATTCCATGCCGCACTGATAACTATTCATATATTTGTATAGATGGTAGTAAGGATGCTTTTGTTGTTGATCCCTCTGAATTTATTCCGGTGGATAATTATATAAAAAATAATAATTTAAATTTGAAATTTATTTTGAATACACATCATCACTTTGATCATGTAGGTGGAAATATTGAGTTAAAAGAGAAATATAATGCCAAAATTGTTGGAAGCAAGAATGACAGGGAAAGAATTCCTGGAATTGATTTATGCCTAGCTGAAGGTGAATTTTTCGAATTTCATAACTATGAAGCTGAAATTTTGGAAATACCTGGACACACTCTTGGCCACATCGCATTTTACTTTCAATCTGAAAATATTATCTTTACAGGGGATACTTTATTTTCTCTAGGCTGTGGTCGAATTTTTGAAGGAACGCCTGAGATGATGTTTGAGTCGTTAAATAAATTAAAAAATCTACCTGATAATACGAAAGTATTTTGTGGTCATGAGTATACTTTAAGTAATGCTCTTTTTTTAGATACGGTAATTAAAAATACTGATTTAAAGAAAAAAATTGAAAACTTAAAATTATTACAGGAAAAAAAAGAGCCTTCAATTCCTACTACAATCGGAGATGAAAAAAAACTAAATTTTTTCTTAAAATCAAATGAAAATAATTTTAAGAGCCATCTTAAAATGAACGATTCAGAAGATGTTGAGGTCTTTACTTACTTACGAAATCTTAAGGATTCATTTTAAGTAAAGTATTGTCCTCCATTTGCAGTTATTGTTGATCCCGTTATAAATCCAGCTTCATCACTTGCAAGGAAAGTAACGATTCGGGAAACATCTTCAACAGCTCCGAGTCTTCCAACTGGAATTTTTCCTATTAGATTTTTCAAAAAGTCTTCAGATGCATCTGCTAAAATATCTGTGTCTATGTATCCGGGCGCAATAGCATTAACAGTGATGTTCTTCCTTGCTGTTTCTTGAGCTAATGCTTTTGTAAAGCCTAAAACTCCTGCTTTAGCAGCACTGTAGTTAATTAGTCCCATTTCACCTTTCTGACCATTAATTGAAGAAATTGTAATAATTCTTCCAAAAGATTTTTCTCTCATCCCCTCTAGCACGCATCTGGTCATATAAAAAACTGAGTCAAGGTCTGTTTTTATTACATCATCCCATTGTTCGATTGACATTTTATGAGCCATCGAAGCTTTTGAAATTCCTGCATTATTAATGAGAATGTCAACTGATCCCATTTTATCTTGAACCTGCTTTACACCAGCTTCACAGGCTGCTGCATCTGCTACATTCCATTGAAAAACTTCTATACCATTCTCTGAAGCAAATGCATTTGCTTTTTCGGTATTTGAATTGTACGTAGCAGCTACATTGTATCCAGCATTTTTAAGAGCGATTGAAATTGATGCGCCAATACCTCTAGTACCACCTGTAACTAATGCAATTTTTGTCATATATTCTCCTTTAATAAAATTATCTTTCAACACAAAGTGCTATACCCATTCCGCCTCCAATACATAAAGTAGCAAGGCCTTTTTTAGCATCCTGTTTTTTCATTTGATGTAATAAAGTTACCAGTATTCTGGTACCAGATGCGCCAATAGGGTGTCCAATAGCAATAGCACCACCATTCACATTAACTTTTGAGGTATCCCATCCAAGTTCTTTGTTTACTGCGCAAGATTGAGCAGCAAAAGCTTCATTCGATTCAATCAAATCTAGATCATTAATTGACCAGCCTGCTTTTTCTAAGGCTCTTGTGCTAGAAGGTATAGGGCCTGTTCCCATAATTGAAGGATCAACGCCAGCACTAGCCCACGAAACTATTCTAGCCATTGGTTCAATATTTCTATTTTTTAATTCAGTTTCACTCATCAAAGTCATAGCGGCAGCTCCATCATTAATGCCACTTGCATTAGCAGCTGTTACTGTTCCATCTTTTGAAAATGCTGGTCTTAAAGTAGATAACTTTTCTAATTGAACACCATCTTTAATGTACTCATCGTGTTCAAATATGATTGTATCTTTTCTTGTTTTAATTTCTACTGGCGTAATTTCATCTTTGAATAGTCCAGCTTCCTTTGCCTTACTAGCTTTAGTTTGTGAATTAAAAGCAAATTCATCTTGCTGATCTCTTGTGATTTGCCACTGTTGAGCAACATTTTCTGCAGTCGTTCCCATATGATAACCATTAAAAGCATCCCACAAACCATCTTTAATCATTGTATCGATCATTTGAGTGTCACCCATTTTTGTGCCATTTCTAAGGTGAGTACAGTGAGGAGATTGACTCATGCTTTCTTGACCACCAGCAACAATTATATTTGCATCATTGTTTCTAATAGATTGATAACCTAAAGCTACACTTCTAAGTCCTGACCCACAGACCTGATTCACAACCCAAGCCGGAGTTTCTTTTGAAATTCCAGCATTCATTGATGCTTGTCTTGCAGGATTTTGACCTGTACCAGCTGCCAAAACTTGGCCCATTATAACTTCATCAACTTCAGAGTTATCAATTCCTGCTCTCTTTATGGTTTCCTTGATAACAACTTTTCCCAATTCATGCGCTGGCAATGATGCAAGCGAGCCATTAAATGAACCAACTCCAGTTCGAGTGGCGGCTGTGATATAAACTTCAGTCATATAAATCCTTATTATTTATTATATTTTTGGCAAATTTTCAGCCCTAGAGCTGTCTAGATATCTTGCTGACTGTATTGTGCAATTTTTATCTAAATTAATCAATAATGGATTTCCTGTAGGAATTTCTAAATTTGTAATTTCATGATCTTGAATATTAAACAAATGCTTACAGAGCGCTCTAAGACTATTACCATGTGCAGCTATCAATACATTTTTTTCTGCAGCTAGTGGCCTTATTTCATTATCCCAATAAGGAACTACCCGCTCATATGTATCTTTTAAACATTCGGTAAGTGGTAATTCATCTTTATTTTCATTTTTATAAATTGGATCATTTCTTGGATTCATGGAACTTTCTTCTTCTAGTACGGGAGGCGGCGTATTATAGCTTCTCCTCCATTCCAAAAACTGCTCATCACCATATTTTTTTTTTGTATCATCTTTGTTTAAGCCTTGTAGTGCACCATAATGTCTTTCATTAAGCTTCCATGACTTTATTATTTCTACATCCTGAACAAGTTTAACTGGCATGTGTTTCAAAATAATTTCAAGGGTTTTATTTGCGCGCTGAAGATATGAAGTAAAACATACTTCTGGCTTAAAATCATTTTCTATCAAGTATGTTGCGGCTTTTTCCGCTTCAAGAAAACCTTCTGGAGCTAACTCGATATCATACCATCCTGTAAATTTATTTTCTAAATTCCAAACACTTTTACCGTGCCTGATTAAAACTAAATTCATTTCTGTTAGGGTTTTACTTGATTAACAATATTATTATTAATCAAGTAATCAGAAACCTGTTCGGCGATTTGTACAGCAACTTTTTCTTGAGCTTCAGTTGTTCCTGCTCCAATATGTGGGGTCATAACCACATTATCCATTCCACAAAAAATAGAGTCAGTTTGTGGTTCTTCTTCATAAACATCACATCCATAGCCTGAAATTTTATTATTAACTAATGCTTCTTTAATGTCAGCTTCATTTATGATCCCACCACGTGCACAATTTATTACAATTGAATTCTTTTTCATTTTTGAAAGGCTATCTGAATTGACAATATATTTTGTTTTTTCTGATAGCTTATTGTGAAAAGTGATAATATCAGCATGAGTAATCATATCATCAAAATTCATCAATTCAGCGTTAAGAGACTCAAGGTCTTTGCTAGCAGCTGACTCGCTTACGACAACTATATTCATTCCATACACACGTGCAAAATCAGCAACTTTTTTTCCAATATTACCAAATCCTACAATTCCAATCGTTTTTCCCAGTAATTCATTTCCAATTAACTTTTTCTTTTCCCATCTTTTTTCATGCATTGACGAATTTGCAATATGTATCTTTCTCATTAATGAATGAATAATACCAAACGTTAACTCTGCAGTTGCTTGAACATTGCCAAGTGGAGTATTCATAACAACTATGTCTTTATCAGAAGATGCTTTAAGATCTACATTATCTACTCCAACACCAGGTCTACCAATAACTTTTAAAACATCAGAAGAATCAATTATTTTTTTGGTAATAGTAACCGCAGATCTTATTAAAAGTCCTTCATATCCTTTAATTTCAGATGTAAGTTCATCTTCAGAAAGACCAACTTTTTTTTCATAATTTATACTATTTTTATCAAAAATTTCACAAACAACATCTGAAACATTATCTGCAATTAAAACTTTAGGCACTTTTATGCTTCTCTTTTGTTAATTCATAGGCCCATTCAATCCATGGAAGAACTAGTTCAACGTTTCTGTTTTCAACAGTTGATCCTCCCCAAATTCTAATTCCAGGAGGCGCTGTTTTATAAGAGTTGAGATCATATCCTGCTTCATTGCTTTCTAATTCAGAGCATACCTCTGCCATAAATTTTTTCTTCGCATCCTCATCAAGCGACTTAAACCATTCATCTTTGGGCACAATACATATTGATGTGCAGGATCTTGTACTTGGATCTTTCGCTAAGAATTCAAAATTTTGACTCTCTTCTATCCAATTATTCACTAACTTTAAATTATTTTCCGAAATTTCAATTAACTTTGAAAGGCCGCCAATTTCAATTGACCAATTAAGAGAATTCAGAACATCCTCTACACTAATCATCGAAGGTGTATTAATTGTTGCGCCCGAAAAAATCCCTGAAATTAATTTTTGATTTTGAGCTAATCTAAAAATTTTTGGGATAGGCCAAGGCGGAGTATAACTTTCTAAACGCTCGACTGCTCTGGGAGATAAAATTAACATTCCATGAGCCGCTTCACTTCCTAAGACCTTCTGCCACGAATATGTTACTACGTCTAATTTAGGCCAATCCATTTCCATTGAGAAAACTGCGGAAGTTGCGTCACAAATTGTTAGGCCTTTCCTATCAGGACTAATCCAATTCGTATCTTTAATTCTTACGCCGGCAGTTGTTCCATTCCATGTAAAGACAATATCATTATCAGGATTACTATTTGAAAAATCTGGTATATCTCCATAATCAGCTTTAACTAATAATTTATCTTCAAGTGGTAACTGTTCTCCAACATCAATATTCCAGTCATGACCAAAATTTTCCCATGAATAAACCTCTACACCTCTTTCACCCAGTAAACACCACATCGCCATTTCAAGTGCACCAGTATCCGAAGCAGGAACAATTCCAATCAAGTAATCATCGGGAATTTGTAATAAGCTTCTCGATTTATCGATCACTTCTTGTAATTTTGCAACTGCAGGTTTTGATCTATGAGATCTAGATAATTCTGCACCCTTTAACTTATCAAAAGACCATCCTGGTGGCTTAGCACATGGACCGGAAGAGAAGAAAGGATAATGAGGTTTTTGTGATGGTTTTTCCATATTTTTTTATTCTTTCATTAAAAGTGTAACTAGTCCATCAATTGGTTTTGGATCAAAAAAAGTAGACTTTGGTGGCACAATTTTTCCTGCATCAGCAACGGACATTATCTCATGCATTGTCATAGGGCAAATAAAAAAAGCGACATCTGCGATGGTCAAATCAACTTTTTCTTCTAAAAATTGGGCACCAAATTTTCCAGGAACGTGTGTTTTTTCTACAATCTTTAATTCCATTTTCTTTAATAGTATATTTTTTAGTACTAAATTTTCGATTATTTCAGAATCTGTTTTTTTCGATTTTTTTAGACTATCATTTTTTCTTATATTCAAGTTATGCCATCTATTATTACAATAAATTGAAACTTCTCCTCGTTTTGTTGGCTTTCTAAAATTACTTATTTCTACTTTGTTAAATTGTTTTTTAAGCAAAAAAACAAACTGATCATAATTCCATTTTTTAAATTTAATTACTTTATTATAGCTGAGTATATTTATATTATTTTTATCGAAAATAACTGAGAGCAAAGGAATGCTTTTTTTTGTCTTATTCTTATTTTCATATTGAGAATATAATTTTTCCATTGAGGAAAACCTATGATGCCCGTCAGCTATATAAAGCTTATCAATCTTTTTTAAGTTTTTTTCTATAACTTCTATATCCTTATTAATATCAACTTTCCATAAAGAGTGGATTGTACCTCCAGAAGTCTGGAAATTGTAAAGAGGTTTTATTTTTTTATATTTATTATAAATTGAATTTAGGTTGGTTTTTGTTTTATGTGAAAAATATACTGGACCAACTTGTATGTTAGTATTCTTTGTTGTTCGTAATATTCTATCGCAACGAGCATCCAAGGTATTCTCATGTTTAAGGATCTTTGGATTTTTCTTATTAATATCTATACTCGCTACAATACCAAACTGTGATTTATTATATTTTTGCAATCGATATATATAGAAAGACTCCTTTTCTTCATGAAAAATGATATTTTCATTTATCATTGCATTGAGATGATCAAGTGAATGTTTTTTTGATAATTTTTTCGAGATACCAGGATAAAATGCCTCTGGACTAATTACATTTAGAAAATTCCATTTAGAGTTTTTCATGATTTTAGATATGTCTTCGGCATTTAGATTATCAAAAGCAGGCATTATCACTTTTTTAACTAAATGATTTTTAGCTCTTAGAGCTCTAAAAGGCTTAATATTTAATGACATATTTTTGAACCTTTTGATTATTTAAATAGGATATAAATTAGCTCTAATATGTCTTAAAATTGTTGAAAATTAAAGAATAATTTAGACTATTGACATAAATTAGTCGCAGTCTATATTCAGCCCGTTTTAACAATCTTTTTAATATTTCTAATATGTTTGCGATTATATCAACAGGCGGTAAACAATACAAAGTATCTGAAAATACTGTTCTTACAGTTAATAAGTTATCGGGTACTGCCGGAGACAATATTGAAATAAGTGACGTTTTATTTGCAAGCGATGGTAAAGAATTTGCTGTTGGTGAGCCTAAAATTGAAGGTGCAAAAGTTAATCTAGAAATTATTAAGCAGGATAGAGATAGAAAAATTCTAATTTTTAAAAAGAAAAGAAGAAAAAACTTTAGAAGAAAAAATGGTCATAGACAAGATATGACTTTTCTTCAAGTGAAATCTCTTAATATACCTGGTTTAAAAGCAAAGACTTCTAAAACCAAAAGTACTGAAACTGATAAACCTGCTAAAGAAAAAGCTATCAAGAAATCAACTGTTAAAAAGAAAACAGCTACCGCAAAGGATAAATAAATATGGCAACAAAAAAAGCTGGAGGATCATCGAAAAACGGAAGAGATTCCGCTGGTCGTAGACTTGGCATTAAAAAATTTGGTGGTGAAGCAGTTATACCTGGAAATATTATTGCCAGACAAAGAGGTACAAAATGGCATCCTGGAAACAATGTTGGCCTTGGAAAAGATCATACAATCTTCTCACTAATTAATGGTGAAGTTAAATTTGGAAAGAAAAGAGATGGAAAAACAACTATCTCTGTAGTTCCAAAAAACTAATTAACTTTTAACTTAATTCTATTTGTAGAATTATTTTTTTTATCCCAAATGAAATTTATAGATGAAGCCAAAGTATTTATCAAAAGTGGTGATGGTGGTGATGGTTGTTTAAGTTTTCGAAGAGAAAAGTTTATTGAGTTTGGTGGACCTGATGGTGGAAATGGAGGAAAAGGTGGAGATATTTTTATTAAAGGGACCAAATCATTAAATACTCTTGTTGATTACAGATTTCAAAAGCATTTTAAAGCAAAAAAAGGTCGCCATGGTTCTGGACGTAATAGAACAGGCGCCGCTGGTCAAGATATAACACTTAAACTTCCATTGGGTACAGAAATCTTTATTGAGAACGAACTTATAGCTGATGTAATATCTACAGACAAATTTTTACTATTTCCTGGAGGTAAAGGTGGTTTAGGAAATATTAATTTTAAATCATCTACTAATAGAGCTCCCAGAAAAACAACTCCTGGAGGCAAGGGTAAAGAAGCAGAAGTTTTTTTTAAATTAAAACTATTAGCTGATATAGGTCTTGTAGGATTACCAAATGCTGGAAAGTCAAGTTTATTAAGATCAATCTCTGCGGCCAAACCTAAAGTTGCAGATTACCCATTTACTACACTTGAACCAAAATTAGGAGTAATTAGAATTGGAGATGACGAAGCAGTAGTAGCTGACATTCCAGGCTTAATATCTGGAGCTAACAGTGGATCTGGATTAGGAATACAATTTTTAAAACATATTGAAAGATGTAAATCTATCATACATATGGTTGATATTTCTGCACAAGATCCAATTATGGATTACAAAACTATAATTAAAGAGCTGGATGGTTTTGATAAAAGCATTAATAAGAAAGAGAAAATTATTATCTTAAATAAATCAGATTTACTAGCTGATGATGAAATTCAAAATATAATTTCAAAATTTAGAGATTTAATAAATTGTCCACTATATGTAATATCAACTATTACGCAAAGTGGAATTGAAAAATTAAAAACTAATATAGTTCAATTATAGGAGAAATAATGAACTTTGATGATACAAAAAGAATAGTAATTAAAATTGGATCTTCATTACTATTTCATGAGGATAGCAATAAATTAAATGAAAAATGGCTATTAAGCCTTGCTGAAGATATTCGTTATTTGAATGAAAATAATAAAGAAGTAATTATTGTTACATCGGGTGCCATTGCTCTAGGTGCAAAAGACTTAGATCTAGATAGAAATGAAATGAAATTAGATATAAATCAAGCTATTTCATCTGTGGGACAAATACATTTAATGAGCTCTTATAAAAATGCTTTCGAAAAAAATGAAATAAAAATTGCTCAGATTCTACTTACTTTAGATGATACAGAGCAAAGAAGAAGATCAATTAATGCAAGACGAACAATTGACACTTTGCTTAAGATGGGAATAGTTCCTATTGTAAATGAAAATGACACTATTGCTACAAGTGAAATAAAATATGGAGATAATGATAGACTTGCATCAAGAGTTGCACAGATTACAAGCTCTGATTGTTTAATATTACTTTCCAATATAAATGGCTTATATTCATCAGACCCAAAAAATAATGATAAAATAAAATTAATTTCTGAAATCACTGAAATTAATGAAGATATTGAAAAAATGGTTGGTGACTCTGTCTCGGAACTTGGAAAAGGAGGAATGAAAACAAAGATTTCAGCTGCAAAAACTGCAATGGCCTCTGGATGCCACATGGCAATCACCAATGGCACAATCGATAACCCAATCAAAGCCCTATTTAAAAAAAGACCATGTACATGGTTTAAGCCTTCAAGAACACCATTAGCAGCTAGAAAACAGTGGATTGTAGGAACGATGAAACCTATTGGAACAGTAATTATTGATAATGGAGCCGTTAATGCTCTAAAAAAAGGGAGTAGTTTATTGCCCGCTGGTATAATTCAAGTTACTGGTGACTTTTCACGTGGTGATGTAATATCTGTATTATCAAAAGAAAATGAAAAAATTGGACTTGGACTCGCTGGATATTCCTCTAATGATGCAAATAAAATAATGGGTCACAAAAGTAATGAAATTGCTGAGATACTAAATTACTCTTTCAGAGAAGAATTAATACATAAAGATGATCTAGTTTTATTATGAGTATAAATGAAGAGTTAAATAATATTGGAAAAAAAAGTTTAATTGCCTCAGATCAAGTAAAAAATTTTACATCTGATGAAAAAAATAACTTGCTTATTAAGATTTCAGAGCGAATAAATCTTGATAGAGACTTAATACTTGAAGCTAATAAAAAAGATATATCAATCGCTACTGACTCAATTGATAAAGCTATGCTTGATAGATTGGCATTAAATTCAGAAAGAGTTGACTCTATTATTAAATCAATTGAGGACATTGTATCTCTTGAAGATCCAATAAATAAAATACTTAACAAAAATGAAAGACCGAATGGGATGTTGGTCGAGAGAATTTCTGTTCCCTTAGGTGTAATTGGAATAATTTATGAAAGTCGACCAAACGTCACAATTGATGCTAGTGTCTTATGCTTAAAAGCTGGCAACTCAGTCATTCTGAGAGGTGGAAAGGAATCATATTATTCAAATTTGCAACTTGCAAATTCGGCACGTAATGCGCTTCAAGAAGCTGGCTATGATGAAAATATTATTCAATTCATAGAAACTATAAATAGAGATGCGGTTGATTATATGCTTTCAGAGATGGGGCAGTATATTGATGTGATAATACCGAGAGGAGGAAAAGGACTCGTAAAAAAAGTTCAAGATAAAGCCAAAATACCTGTGATTGGTCATCTAGACGGTATTTGTCATGTATATGTTGATGAATATGCCGATAAAGATAAAGCAGAACAATTAGTGAATAATTCAAAATTGAGAAGAACAGGAATTTGTGGTGCTGCTGAAACCCTACTAATACATAAAAATTGTGTTGAGAGTCATATGCCAAATATCTTAAACCTCCTTAAAAATGGTGGATGTGAAATTAGAGGAGATGAAACAATAATAGAAAATTTTCCTGATTTAGCAAAAGCAAATGAAGATGATTGGAAGACTGAATATCTAGACTCGATTATCTCAGTTAAAGTTGTTGAAAATGTAAATGAAGCTATAGAACATATTGCTAAATATGGCTCTAATCATACTGAAAGTATAATTACTGAAGATATCAATAATGCTGAATTATTTCTCAATCATGTCAGTAGTGCGATTGTTATGCATAATACATCTACCCAATTTGCTGATGGTGGTGAGTTTGGTCTAGGAGCAGAAATTGGTATTGCTACAGGAAAACTTCATGCAAGAGGGCCTGTTGGATTAGAAGGACTAACGACCTATAAGTATAAAGTTAGGGGCAATGGTCAAATTAGACCGTAATAAGAATGAGAATTGGTATACTTGGCAGCTCCTTTAATCCACCACATGAAGGTCATTTGAAAATTAGTGATAAAGCAATCAATTTATTTGCTCTTGATCAGATATGGTGGCTTATAACAAAAAAGAATCCATTCAAAAATAAAAATCTCTATATAAATTTTAAAGAAAGAGAAAATAAAATTAAATCGATGATTGATAATGAAAGAATTAAATTAAAGTACTTTGAGGAGAATACACAATCAAATTATTTAATAGATAATCTATTATATATTAAAAGTAATTTCGCAGAAAATGAATATATTTTTTTAATGGGCAGCGACTCATTTATTGAGATAGATAAATGGAAAGATTATAATAACATTTTCAAAGAAATACGAATAGCTGTATTCAATCGTGGATCAAATGTTAATCAAATAAATAATTGTAAAGCAGGCGTTGAATATAACAAATTCAAATTTGAATATCCTGGAGAAGATATTTTTAATAATAGGCTGCCAAGTTGGACATTTATTTCAGATTTTAGTATTAATATCTCATCAAGTGAAATAAGAAAGCAAAAATAATATAGTGGACATTCTAAAAAATATTATTGAGGATTTAGAGGATAATAAGGCTATTGATATTGTTAGCTTGGATGTTAAAGAAAAAACTTCAATAACTGATTTTATGGTCTTTGCTACTGGAACTTCAAATAGACATATACATTCTCTTTCTCGCTCAATCTACGAAAAACTCAAAAAAAATGGATTTAAAAACTCTGTAGTAGAAGGAGATAATTCCACTGGATGGATCGTAATTGATACAGGCGATGTTGTAGTCCACATTTTTAAAAAAGAATCGAGAGAATTTTATAATTTAGAAAAAATGTGGTCCGCTGAAATTAAATAAATTTTATGAAGATTGATATTTTTTATCATGATAAGTTTAAATTTAGTTTTGAAAAAGATTTAGCAGAAATTTATTTAAAACGCCTTAAAAGTATTCCAAAAAGTATAGTTTCATCAGTCAATTATAAAAAAATAAACTCAAAAGATTTAAAAAAAATTGTGAGTGAGAATAAGAATAAATCTTATTTAGTTTTTCTTGATGAAAAAGGAAAACAATTATCTTCAAAACAATTATCTGATTTCATTTTTTCAAAGATAAATAAAAATTTGATTTTCTTCATTGGTGCTACGGATGGTTTTGATGAAGAAATATTAAAATTTAGTGATCTTTCATTGTCGTTAGGAAAAATGACCTATACTCATTCATTTGCTCTAATTATTTTATTAGAACAAATATATAGATCTGCTACTATTAAAATAAATCATCCATATCATAGAGAGTAATATGAAATCATTTCTTATAACTTGTTTACTAATTATTACATTTTCTTTGAGCTCGAGCTATGCGGAAAGTAATAAAAATTTATATGAAAAGCTAGATTCGTTTGGAGATGTATTTGACTTAATTCAAAAGAATTATGTTGAAGAAGTTGAAGATGAAAAAGTAATTGAATTTGCAATTAATGGAATGCTTCAAGCTTTAGATCCTCACTCAGGATATATGAATACCGAACAGTATATTGAAATGCAGGAAGAAACAGAGGGTGAGTTTGGTGGTTTAGGAATTGAAGTAACTATGGAAAATGGGTTTATAAAAATCATCACTCCAATAGATGATACTCCCGCAGCTGAAGCAGGGGTAATGCCTGGAGATTTTATAACTCATATTAATGGAGAGAGTATCCAGGGACAATCTTTGCAGGAAGGTGTAGAAAAATTAAGAGGTTTGGTGGGTACAAGTGTAGAAATATCTATAGCACGTGCTGGTGAAGATGAGGTTCTAATTAAATCAATTAAAAGAGCTATTATTACAGTTCAAGCTGTAAAATTCAGACGTGAAGATAATATTGGTTACATAAGACTAATTTCTTTCAGTGAACAGGCTGGAAAAGGAATCAAAAAAGCAATTAAATCATTACAAAAAGAAATAGGTGAAAAAAATATATCAGGATTTATTTTAGATTTAAGAAACAATCCAGGTGGCTTGCTGGGCCAGTCTATTGATGTAACAAATCATTTCCTGAGTTCAGGAGAAATAGTTTCGACAAAAGGTAGAGGTAAAAGAAATATTGCTCGATTTGATGCAACAAAAGGTGATCTAACTAATGGGAAGCCCCTTATTGTTCTAATTAATGAGGGTTCTGCATCAGCTTCTGAAATTGTAGCTGGAGCACTGCAAGATCACAAAAGGGCTATAATACTAGGGGCGCAGTCTTATGGAAAAGGGTCTGTTCAAACAATCTTTCCCCTAAATGATAAAAGTGCAATTCGTATGACTACAGCTCTATATTACACACCTTCTGGTGACTCAATTCATAAAATTGGTGTAATTCCGGACATTGAAGTCAAAAGTGATTTCAGTAATGAAAATGAGACTGATAAACAATTAGATTATGCTTTGGAATTGCTGAATGAAGAAAAATCAATTAATTAAAAATACTTCAAAGATATATAGAAAAGGCGTTGGGATAATGCTTCTTAATGAAGAAGGAAAAATCTTTGTTGGTCAAAGATTTGATAAAGATAAAGCTGCATGGCAAATGCCACAAGGTGGCATTGATAAAGGTGAGAAATCTATCGAAGCTCTAAAAAGAGAATTAGAAGAAGAAACAGGAATCAAAAATAATTTTGAAATTTTAAAAAAGAGTAAAAAAAAATATAAATATGACTTACCTTCTGCGCTACAAAAAAAATTATGGAAAGGAAGATTTAAAGGTCAGGAGCAAAGATGGTACTTATTAAGGTTTAAAGGTAGTGATAGTGAAATAAATATTAATACAAAAAAACCTGAATTTAAAAATTGGAAATGGGTTTCAAATATAGAATTAATCAAAAAAATTGTACCATTTAAAAGAGAACTTTATAAAGCTGTGCTAGATGAGTTTAAAGATTATTTAGTTTAGAAGTAATTTCAAGCTATCTAATTTTGTCATAATCTTATTTTTTTCTGACTCAGAGGCATTTGACATTAGCTCATTATATTCTTCAATTTTGCTGCTAATGAAATCTGTATTTATTTCATTTTCATCCGCAACTTCTTCTGCAACAAGTAACAGCTCATTATCAGTAAATTTTACGAATCCCCCATCTACATAAAATTGAACATTAGAATTGTCATCTTTTACAACTTTAATTATTCCAGGCCTTATTGAAGTAATAAAATTTGTATGTTGGGCAAGAAATCCTATGTCTCCCTCAACTCCAGGAACTGTTATTTGTTCAGCTTGACCCTCTAGATAGATCTTTTCAGGAGTAACAAGTTTAAAAGAAAAATAATCTGACATATTTTTTATGCAGCAGCTTCTTCAGCCATTTTTTCAGCTTTTTTAACCGCCTCTTCCATAGTGCCTACCATATAAAAGGCAGCTTCAGGAAGATGATCATACTCTCCTTTGCAAATGGCATCAAAACCTTTGATTGTGTCTTCGAGATTAACGTAAGTACCTGGTGTTCCAGTAAATACCTCTGCAACAAAGAAAGGTTGAGACATAAATCTTTGAATTTTTCTTGCTCTAGCAACTGTGAGCTTATCTTCCTCAGATAGCTCATCCATTCCTAATATAGCAATAATATCTTGAAGAGATTTGTAGGTTTGAAGTATTGATTGTACATTTCTTGCTACCCTATAGTGCTCATCTCCAACAATTCTTGGATCTAAAATTCTTGAAGTACTATCTAATGGATCAACTGCTGGATATATTCCTAGCTCAGCAATTTGACGAGAGAGCACTGTAGTTGCATCCAAGTGAGCAAAAGATGTAGCTGGTGCTGGATCGGTTAAATCATCTGCGGGCACATAAATGGCTTGTACAGAAGTAATTGAACCTTTATTCGTACTAGTAATTCTCTCTTGTAAGGATCCCATATCAGTTGCTAACGTTGGTTGATATCCAACAGCTGAGGGAATCCTTCCCAATAATGCTGATACCTCTGATCCAGCTTGAGTAAAACGGAAAATATTATCAACAAAGAATAAAACGTCCTGCCCCTCAACATCTCTAAAATACTCAGCACATGTAAGGCCTGTAAGTGCAACTCTTGCTCTTGCTCCAGGAGGCTCATTCATTTGACCATAAACAAGAGCGCATTTTGATTTATCTCCTTCGAGATCAATAACTCCTGACTCAATCATTTCATGATATAAGTCATTACCCTCTCTAGTTCTTTCACCAACGCCCGAGAATACAGAATATCCACCATGAGCTTTTGCAATATTATTAATTAACTCCATAATTAAAACGGTTTTACCAACGCCAGCCCCACCAAAGAGACCAATTTTTCCACCTCTTGAATAAGGAGCAAGCAAGTCAACAACCTTGATACCAGTGACTAAAACTTCTGTTTCTGTTGATTGATCAACAAAATCTGGAGCATCTCTGTGTATCGACCATTTTTCACTAGTTTCAATTGGACCCCTTTCATCTACGGGATCGCCAATCACATTCATAATTCTGCCAAGTGTTTTTGGGCCAACAGGAACTTGTATTTGATTTCCAGTATCAATCACTTCATCGCCCCTGGTCATACCATCTGTTGAGTCCATCGCGATAGTTCTTACAGAAGATTCTCCAAGGTGCTGGGCTACTTCAAGTGTAATTGTTTTATCTCCAACTTTACACTCAAGTGCACCTAATATTGGAGGAATATTATCCTCAAATGTCACATCAACCACAGCACCGATTACCTGTGAAATTTTTCCTTTATTATTAGTGGTCATATTTAGCTCCTTTTTTAAACTGCTTCTGCTCCAGATATAATTTCAATTAATTCCTTAGTGATAACTGCCTGTCTAGAACGGTTATAAAATAAAGTCAACTTGTCAATCATGTCAGAGGCATTTCTAGAGGCATTATCCATTGCACTCATTCTTGCTCCCTGCTCACTTGCAGCACTTTCTAACAAAGCTTTAAATATTTGAACTGCAAAATTCAATGGCAATAATTCTTCAAGAATTTCCGCTTCTCCAGGTTCAAAATCTAACATTGAGGTAGATGTATTTTCTTCAATATCATCACTTATTTCAGTCTCAATTGGTAAAATTTTTTGTTGAGTTGGTGTTTGATCGATAACTGATTTAAATTTATTGTAAAAAATTGAACAGACGTCAAACTCATTGTCAAAATACATTTTTATAATCTTCTGAGAAATATCTTTGGCATCCTGATAAGAAACTGACTTGACTGCTTTCAAATCAATAACATCAACGATAAGATCACTGTATTTTCTTTTTAGAATGTCATAACCCTTTTTACCAATACAAATTATTTTAACTGTTTTATTTGATGACTGAAGATCTTCAATTTTTTCACGCATTAACTTTGTAATTGATGAATTAAATCCACCACAAAGTCCTCTTTCAGAAGTAAATAAGATAAGAAGTTGCGTCTGATCATCTCCAGTGCCCGTAAGCAGGTTCCTTTCAGTTGAAGTTGATACAACTTTTTTTGAAATTGAGCTTATTACATCATTCATAGTGTCTGAATAAGGTCTACTTGACTCAGCCGATTCTTGGGCTCTTCTTAGTTTTGCAGCTGCAACCATTTTCATTGCTTTAGTGATCTTCTGAGTGGACTTTACACTACCAATACGTTTTTTGAGATCGTCTAAACTTGGCATAATTAATTATCTACTTTTCTTAAACTCTTCTATTATACCAATAAGTTTATCTCTAATATCGTCATCAAGATTTCCAGACTCATTAATTGAATTTATGACATCTTGATGAGATGATCTCATTAAATCAATTAAGTCTGACTCAAATGATTTAATTTGACCCAAATCAATATCATCTAAATATCCATTTACTCCAGAGAAAACTGATATGACCTGTTCAGCTACACTAAGAGGTGAATATTGATTCTGTTTTAATAGCTCTGTTAGTTTAGAGCCACGATTTAACAATCTCTGAGTTGAAGCATCAAGATCTGACCCAAACTGCGCAAATGCAGCCATTTCACGGTATTGAGCAAGTTCTAACTTAATAGATCCTGCAACTTTTTTCATTGCTTTTGTTTGTGCAGCAGAACCAACCCTTGAAACACTCAAACCTACGTTTACTGCTGGTCTTATTCCTTGGTTAAATAATTCTGTTTCTAAGAAAATTTGACCATCAGTAATTGAAATAACATTTGTTGGAATAAAAGCACTAACATCATTAGCTTGTGTTTCAATGATAGGCAAGGCTGTAAGTGAGCCTCCACCTTGATCATCGTTTAATTTAGCAGCTCTTTCTAATAACCTACTGTGAAGATAAAACACATCACCAGGGAAAGCTTCTCGTCCTGGAGGTCTTCTTAATAATAATGACATCTGTCTATAAGCAACAGCTTGTTTTGATAAATCGTCATAAATAATCAAAGCATGCATTCCATTATCCCTAAAATATTCTGCTATAGAACAGCCAGTATAAGGCGCTAGAAATTGAAGTGGAGC
>Ga0181564_10000362_pt1 | contig 39303 bp, 79 predicted proteins | sample 011ome_24_FD_134512 | JGI IMG/M metagenome (GOLD analysis project Ga0181564, IMG submission 134512) | Coastal salt marsh microbial communities from the Groves Creek Marsh, Skidaway Island, Georgia - 011513CT metaG (megahit assembly) | ecosystem: Environmental > Aquatic > Marine > Intertidal... | reverse complement strand
TTTTTTACCAATTATGAACCACGTTGGCCATAATGAAGAAACACGTCAAGAAGTTCACCCCGACAATAATTGTCCGTAGTAGGGCTACGTAATTGTCATACGGTTCGGTCTTATCGTCCGAGAAACCGCCAAGGGCGTACTTCCAGATTGTCCAGATCTTGTTCATAACAACATCCAGAAAAGAAAGAGAAAGGCGAGCATCGAAAGTTCACCTACGATGACTCCCTTCCAGAAATTTAGTCGAAGTTCTTCCTTATAGGTCATGCATATACTCCCAAATGTGTACGTTGTACTCACCATGCTTTTTGATGAACTCAGCTCGAGTCATTTCGAGTGCGTCTTCTTGCATGGTCAGTACCCAATCACCTATTTTACTCACCTGGATATTCCTCATTCCATTTCATGATCTCGACCTCACCATTGTTGTCGAGTCGATATTTTAAATAACCATCATCAATAAGGGCATCGACGGTGAGCTGGGCCATTCTTTTTGCCATCCATTCGCAACCGAAATACCAACCCACGCCGGTAAAAACGATTGCCATGATAAAGAATTGAACTTCAAAAGACATATTAGTAAAGAATCTCTAATAACGCGACGATAGAAATAAAGCCCCAAACTGTGAACATCAAAGCTTTGAGACCAAAATAAGTAGTATCTTCGATATCAGTTGTATGATATACCGGAAGTGGTTTCTTTCGTCGATCATAGCTGGGGATCATTGGTCTTGTCTGTCTTCTTCTTTCGTTCATAGTACTGTCAGCCTTATTCATTATGTAAACATTATATCACGCAGCTACAGGATTGTCAACACTTTTTTTATAATTAAACCATTCCGGCACGGGTCGTGTTTTCCATTCCATTTTGAACCGATCTTGCTTGGTCTGATAGAATAGACGATACGATTTGACAGGGTCTTCTGGGTACATACATTCGGGGTTAGATCCCATGGCTAGTGGGAATGGAGTTCGTTTACCAAAACGAGGAATATTGATGGGTGGTTGTGCGAGAGCTTCTCGTAGCCTTCTGTCTGTGAGATGTTCTTTACCATACCGATAGGTATATTCATCACACAAAGCTTTGAAGTGGCGGTAATGCCAACGATAGTTTAAGTCCGACGCCCGTGTCCATACCGTACACGGATGGTTGTAGTGTACAGCCTTATAGAGTATCCACTCACGATGATCGGGGAGCTCATATATGGTAACCATCCTACCATTTTTATTACGCTCCTGTCGACGCTCACCATCCAGCATACGATGGGCCGTAGAGAGCATTTGACCTGACTCTACCACCATTTTTGGGATGTGTTTGTCACATTGTTGTTCTGCTGCTTCTACTGGGTCTTCATCTAGTACGAATACGTTCACGATAGACATCCTTCAAAAATTTCTCATTACGAACCCAATAGGTTTTGAAATCATATTGGGGCATGGTACCACACTCGATTTCTATCTCTTCTTTGTGAAGGGCCCACATGTGGTACAAAAATGTTCTGAAAGGCTTCATAGTGCGTCACATACCTCCGACCAGAAATGAGCATGTGTATCAGGTATATCTCCCAAAATGGTGGAAGCGGGGCCACCGTAGGTATCAAAGATATATTTTGCAGCCTGAACTGTCTTTGCCACTCCTACTAGGCCACCCGATTCGGTGAATAGCCGAAGGGTAAGTTTACCATCCTCAGAGTAGCCACAATCTACGCGATTGATCATATTTTTAGTCTCTTAATTTGAATGGGCATTATATCTTATATAAGGCCGCTTGTCAATAAAAAATATGAAAAAATTATGGAAATTTATGGATGTAACATATCCGCGCGTTGGATCAAGGTGTGCTTTGGGACCCTAATCTCAAAGTCCGGTAGGTTCGCAAGCTTATTATTGATTCTTTTGATCTTAGCTGCATGAGGTTTGACCCAATCGGCAAGTTCTTGTGTTGCTCTCTTCTTGAATGGTTTGAGCTCACCAGGTACATCAAATAAAATTTCAAATGCAGCATGAGCATCTTCGTCGTTGAGTTTATCAGTATTTAAGATAAGTGTGGGGAAATGAGGGTTAGACGCCCAGGCATCTATTTGCATTGATATCAAATTTAACCAATGACCTACATCATAACGCATCTTTTTATATTCGCTCGGCGGAACCAACTTCTCATAAACATGCCATCCTGTGGCTAGTTTACGATCAATACAGCTTAGAGCAATGCCCACATCTTCTACGTAACAAAATACACCCATATCTACTTCGACAGGTAATGGTCTAACGTAGTGGCATCCTTTTAGATCATAGAATTTTGTTTGGGTGTTATATTTTTTTCTTAAGGCACCTTCGATCCAATTTGACCGACAGCCCCCGAATGAATTAATCCAAATATCACCGGGGTCTTCTTCAAAAAATTCGATCATCTGCTCTTCGGTAGGAGCGTGTCTGCCTTGCAGTTTACTGCCGTGGTGTTTCTCGGCCCATTCTTTACTAAAATCTTTCACAATAATCTCTATATTTTAAACACATAACTATTTATGATCGGCCCCACACAAGAAAAATTACTTCAGTTTTGTTAAAATAAGATTAAGGAATGTAGAAATATTAAGGTTATGCGAAGGTATGAATGCCGACAATAATACCAAGGCTTGCGGCCACACCAATCATCAATTTGCCAAAATCCTTAGCAATGATAGGATATGCCTTTTCGGGCACTGCATGAGCAAATGTCTGGATCGCTAGTTCTCTGCCTGATAGTAGACCAATGAATACCCAAGTAGTTGACATTGGAATGTTGTTATATTGCTTGAAGTAAAAGAGAATGATCAAATAGACAAGATCAATGAGCGTTGCACTCTTAACATATTGTGTACTTGATTTTTGTCTTACGATTGTCTGAATCTTTCCACCTTGTTCGCCAAACATAAATCCAAGTCCAATTACGAAGATTAAAGAAATCGCAGCAATATGGAACCATTCGAGTTCACGTGGTAGGAACACTGCAATGTTTGCCATGTCATGTGACAACCAAGTCCACCATAACCATCCAGTGACGAGCCACTGAGCTGTTCTCCAGAACGTGTCACTACCTGACAGTTCAATCTTATTCATATACTTTGAAATGATTGCCCACAATGCGTATGCACTCACTGCGGCCACACCATATCCCGCAAATGATTTGATCAGCATTTTTTCTAAAACAAAAGTACTTGCAAATGCAGAGAGGACCAGGAACGATGTAGAAACAGGAACACCAATTCGTGTCAATAATAAAAGAATTGCAGGAGCAGCGGCATGATACCACTGAGGTTCCACATAGGGAATCTTATCGAGTCGACCGTATGATATATCACCGTACATTCCCCAGCCGTACCAGAGGGCAAATACTAATACCGTGGAAGCACCTGCCCATAGATATTGCCACTTGACCTGACGATTACTCGCCATCCAAGTACCAAGAGTTTGAATGGAATCGTTCGCAAGAACGGAGTAAGAAGCAAGACCAAACCCAAGCGTGGTCCACACAAGAGTCATTATATCCATCAGAAAGAGTACCTTATTTCAGTTTCAAGTTTTGATTTGGGAAGAGAAAGATCCGTGTCTTTCGTTTCGAGTTTCCCTTTGAAAGTGAATTTGTTAACTTTGAATTTGTATCCAGCTTCGTGGCTGTATCCATCAGTCATAGGACCGATTTCAAAATACAAATTATTGTCTGCCTTGTAGCCAATACGCAAATGGTTCACATCTTTTGTGTAACGCCAGTCACGCATTTCGTATTCGTGTTTGTATTCGATGTATGGACCTGCGAACGCAGACATCGGTATGAGAAGAATTAAAAGTAAATATCGCACATGTCCTCCTTATCGTATTGGACAATAATATTTAACCTTCGGTCTTCTAGTTTTTGTTATTTTACAATTAATTTATAATTAATTTTTTATTAAGGAGTTGTTAAATCGAAAGGTCGTCTTGCATAATCGATTTGATTATATTTTTATTGAGTTGAATCTCTTGGCCGAGATGACTTTCTAATCTAACCCAACTGTTTCCGTTATTCATAATCCAGTCAATTGCTTGACCTGGTTTTAAACAATTTACTTCATCACCAATTAATTTGCCAAACATCACAGCACCATCATTAAATAGTACCTTGACTCTCATTAGTGTTCCTACGTTTCGTTGATGTAAGCTATCTGCCCCTTTGCAATAATCTGTTCTTTTCCAGCGCGTCTTACCGGCAAGAAATTTCTTTCATCATTCATTACATCAGATAAGCGGTCACCCGTTGGAAGAAAGACTTCGCAATCTAACCAACGGGAGCCGTCATTCATTGTAATGCATACTGTAATTATTTTACTCTCTATCATATCCTAAACCATTAGAAAGCCTATTAAGAAACCAATATTGAGACCAACGAGACATACGACCAAAAATTGTCTTTTGAATTCTTCTAAGGATTCCATTTCTGCAACACCTTCAGAATACTCAGTTTTCACTGCAACAATTTCGTATTGTGTATTTTGAATTTCTTCGTATACACTTGCCTCGTTTGGGCTCGGCCTATAAATGTCTTTTAGGTAAACTACATTCTCCATGTCATTCACCTTCTTTTACAATATAGGCTACCGCTTCCTTATTAAGCTGTAGTAACGTACCATTAGGTCTTGCAACTTCGATGAACATACGATCATCATTTAATACATCGCCTAGTAAAGTATCATCACCACCTACTTCTAAATTACCAACTAACGAATACCCATTATGAAACGTGATTTTGACTCTCATTCCAGCCTCCTTAATCGGCTAGAGGATTGTCAAGCACCTGTTGAATTTTCTTGTTCAAGCGGTCATCTAACGCTTCAATTTGTAAACGAGTGTCGGTCTGTAGACTTTCCCTCTTTGTATCAAATCTCTCTGAAGCACGGTCAATCATATCTTTAACCTTATCTTCCATCTCTCGATTCTGGTCTTCAATTCGATCTACATTCTTTTCCATCCGATTGAAGTCATCTCTCAGATCGTTCTTAATGCTTCTCGAATAATCGATCGCTTCATCGAGCTTAGTCTCGATAACGTTATTACGTGCCTCAATTTCTCCTACATCAATATTCTGGATGATCTCCTTCATATCCATATAATCTTTATAGAACTCAAAGACTCCCCAACTGGCTCCACCCAGAGTACTTAACGCAGTGAGAAGAATCATCATCTTCCCGCCTTTGAAGGTCATGCCCCCAAATTCAACTTCTGCCATTTTCCTCTATCCTTTTTTACTAGTCGTCGCTATCGTCTTCAAACTGTAGAGCTTTCAGATTTGCGACTTCTTGTTGAAGTTTCTGGATCTCCAATCTTCTCCTTTCAAGTTCAAGTTTATAGAGTGTATTGCAATTAATACGCTCTTTTGGTTTATCTAACGGTATTGTAAGTTTTGCATAAACACCAACATCCCTTACAAAATCGTTTTGATTCCAACCATCTGGGTTAATGTAGGTAGTACTACTACCAAACCCATTATCGTACGGACCGTTCTGATTAAGAATACCTACAACTCCGAATTCCATAGTGGTTGCACCACCAATAGCATTCTGGCATTCAAACTGTCCAGATCTTACACGATCAGATGCGTAACTACCAGGTGAATTGGGCAATGCTAAGTTCACTGAACTCGACTGGGCCCTTACCCCTTGTGTCACTATCATCAATATTAGAATAACAAAAATTCGCATAATTTAATCTTTTATCTTTGAACAAATCCTCGATGCAATCGTGGCTCGACTCACGTCAGCTTTCAATAATTTACTCTTAGAGCAAATATAGACTGCCTTATGTTTATCTTTCTCACGTATGTATATGTCGATTCTTTTTTTCTCAAGATAATCAATCTGCTGAATTTTTTCAGTAGTGGCAAACGGAACCTTTTTCCAGTCTTCCGTCCACACACTAAATTCATAATATTGAATATCTTCTCGCTTATTAAACAGTTCCATCTCCGTATGTAAAACACCTGGCACATACGATAATTGCAACCTTGGATAGGTTGGAAGGAATTCGTGGGCAGAAGCAGTCTGCCCACCAATCCCTAGCATAATTAATAGCATAATATAACGCATTAGATTTCGATCCCTTTTACCTTTAAATTGCGATGCATTCTGCAGTTACAGAAGCCTGGTACTGACCGCCAGGAAACGCTTTGTCATATCCATAATCAGCTTCAGACTGAATCTTAAACCAGGTTGAACCTGCTACAGTCAAAGCTACTTCTGTGATATTATCGTAGTATATCTTATCGGTATCATACGATGACATTGTCGCGTCTGAAACTTGGTCAACTGTTACCCAGTTACTCCAAGCTACAGTGTCGTTCAGCTCAGGACTTGATGTAAAAGCATCCGGTGCAGTAATGCGAGCCTTATAATAGCTTGCTTGTACTACATCGTACCTTACGACTGGGTGAATACCACCGTCATCTGGCTTAGTGCTCAACTTTGATGCGGATGGGTTACCATACACACCCAGCGTGTCCTGTGTCACAACGCATTTAGAGGCCACGTTACCAGTAACGGGGATCTCTTCTGCCATAGCCGAAAAACAAAAGGACGCGAGTGCAACACATGATATAAGTGTTTTATTGAACATGTTGTTCTCCCTTTATGAGTTTTATTTGGCATATTGTAGCATAATCATCTGTTGGTGCAATAACTCTTGCGCCATGCCCACTCTCAACCCTCTAGTGTTGTTGGGAAGTTTTGCATCCTTCAAGACCACTCCTTCAGGATACTCCCCACCAACGAGAGCTCTTTGATAACTCATTGGTAAACTCGCGATCATCTGCTGATGCATCAGAATTTGTTCCATAGAGAACTCACTCTGTTCAGAGATACCGAGAATGTTTTCCAAGAGCTCATCGATTTCTTCTACTTGTTCTAAAGCTTTCTTTCGAGCTTTCTCTTTCTCGTCTTCTTTCTGTTGCCTTAGATTGGCTTTACGATCCAACTCGTCTTGAACATAGTCCTCATCGAGTGGATCAATTACTTCTACCTCGGTTAGATCAACCACAAATGGGTCAATATAACCAGGGCATTCTGGATTCGTTTGTGGGTCAAAGCAAGGATCATAAGAATATGTGTAATATACTTCTGGACTTTGAACTGTTCCAAAACCTTCGGGTTCGATTGATCCCCTTCCCCAATAGGATATGTCGATACCGTCAACAATCGGAACGACCTTAGTAATCGTATTACCAGGCAATCCAGTCCAGTCATCTGTTTCTCTAAAGATATAACCCGCTCCTCGTGCGTTTTCGTTCTGCACGTGCACGAGCAAATAATCTTCTTGGTTTTTGACTACGGTATATTGATATGTGACCTGATTGACTCTCAGGCCTGCTTGTTGCGGTAGCACATTTGTCATAACCCAGTTTAACCCAAACTGAGCTGCATTTGATGTAGTGCCGTATTGAGGAGCTATGTCTGGATTAGAGTAAGAGTAGGATGAGCAAACTAGCAACGCCAGCGCCACCCAAAAGTGTCTTAGTACCATCGCTCATCTCCTTATCGTCTTTGTTTAACACGGGCTTTAGATCTTCATCTAATGACCATGCCTCCTTTGCCTCGAGTCCTATCTTACCATCATAAGGACAGGGAGTACCCGCCATCATCATAGCATCGAAGACTCTTCGGTCTTGACATAACGTAGATACAGCTGCAACCTTCATACCCATATCATATAATGTTTTTGAGAGCTTTAGACGCTCGCAGTTTTCATCTGTGACCTGGGTTCCAGTCGAGATACCAAGTATCTGTGTTTGGATTGCCCCAGCAACACCAAATGTACAAAGATCAGAGTTGGATGTGTTTATTGTTGGCGTAATTGCCGATGCGGGAGGCGACTTGAGTGTCGTCGATGTTGTAGAGTTTGTCGTCACTGTACTATCAGTTATCGATTCAGTTCTGATGGTATCATCAGGTACTGTTGTATCGGTAGTTGTAGTTTCTTCCGCATTTGCAAAAACAATAAAACAAAATCCAAAAACTAATAATAAGATTCGCATTCAATTCAGCCATTCATTTATCAAGTAAACATGTTTATTTATACTACTAGATTTCACCCGGTTCGGTGAAATCAATTTCTTGGCGGGCTCCACCATCATCGAGAATCCAATTCAAAGAACCACCAGTTTGTTCTTCAAAGAGAGTTTCAATATCAGCTAGATTAGGAAGGGATTCGGTCTTTAGGTTATTGCACCAAGCATTCAATCGACCCCAAGAATAACCATCCATCACAGCAATGGGAAATTCTTGTATGGGTTCTTTATTGTCACCAAGATAGGCATATAACCTACCACCGAATAGTGCAACGGTAGGATCTAGGCCTCGGTCTGTCCACCACGATGAGGGCAATGGGCCAATGGCAGACAATTGGTAGGAATACATTTACGGTTGTTCTAACCAGGTAATAGATGCAAAACCAGTTTTGCCGCCTACCTTACTTGCCGCGCAAATTGTATATACATCTGAAGTCAAATCTGCAAAATCTGGTGAACCTGGGTTAGTGAATACACGACCCAATTGCAATTGAGCGCTGATTGGCATATTAATTGGAGCCGCGCCACCAGCAAAATAGCCCGAATAGATGATATCATCTCGGCCAAAATCGATTGATGTTGCCGCGTCATCTAATTCGGCACCGACCCAATCCGCATCTAAAATACTAAATGTAGCACCAGTCAATGTCCCATTACGAACAACGACAAAATACACACCTGAGTCATCTTCGGTGAAAACTTGAAACGCCTGAGGAGCAACATAAGAATCAAGAGCTGCATCCTTCAATCGAATACTCAGTAGAGGATAGAAGGTGTTTGCCACTGCAAGATTACCAGAACCCACGGTCATTGTGGGTGGATTTGTCGACGTATTAATTGCTGATAATGAGTTATTTAATACACCGAGCTCTTCAACACCACCTTCAGCAACAACTGATGTTGAGGATTGAAATAAGAAATGATCAATATTATCAGTGTATTCAGGTAGAGCTTCTAATTCAAACCGAACTGGCAAATTAGGAGTCTTGGTCCAAGTGCCTTGAGTATTATTCGCGTTATAGACCGTATGAATTATATGTAATTCATTATCAATAGCAAAACCAAAACGAGTCATACCCGTGCCATACCATTCGTATTCAATACAAAGCAATTGCTGTTTAGCAAAATCGAATGTTATACCGCTACGGCCGGTACCATCTAGTTTATCACCGTTCCAGTTTTCACGACTGATCCGAGTAGTTTCAACTCCATTCTTACGAATACAGCAAAAATAGTTATCACCACTGTCTTCAAAGTACATTCCGTTTTGGTCGTCGAATGTACCAATGCGTCTGCGGATACCAACTGTTCTTGGTTCGAATCTAATTGCCATTGAGGCAAACTGTTCTTTACCTGGAATGTAAGGAATGACACGTCGAGATTGTCGGACAACCTTATCACCAATTGAAGTGACTCGCATGATCACAGATTTTTCTACGATAATATCACTGCCTGGGTTTGTTGGATCAAACGATTCTGGCACTGCTGCATTATTATTGATATAAGCTTGACCACCGGCAGTTCTTGTAGTTTGGAATGTATCGTTATCAGCAAACGCGCTGAAAGAATTCCAGAATATTGTTTGAACACCAGATGTTTTTAAACGATTCTTTGAAGTAAAGTCTGGTCTCCAATCTGTGATTGCTCCAAACCTGTCAGCGATTACAACGCTTTGAAAGTCTCCACGACCTGGCCATGTTGTATCTTTGTTGTAAAAATTCTGGGTATCTCTATTCCATTGTGCCATTGTACATTCCTGAAGTTAAATTTGGTAGGATGTAGTTATTTATAAATGCTTGTCTTGATAGTCCTTTATCGCAGCTTTGATCGCATCTTCTGCAAGGACACTACAGTGGATTTTGACTGGGGGGAGGCAGAGTTCTTCTGCGATGTCGGTGTTTCTAATATCTGCAGCTTCATCAAGACTGCGACCTTTAACCCATTCGGTAAGAAGTGAGGAAGATGCGATAGCACTTCCGCATCCGTAGGTTTTAAACCTAGCATCTTCGATAATTCCATCATCATTTACCTTAATTTGTAATCTCATTACATCACCACAAGCCGGGGCACCAACCATGCCAGTGCCCACGTCTTGATCGTCTTCATCGAAGCGACCCACATTGCGTGGGTTTTCGTAATGATCTAATACTTTTTCTGAATATGCCATTCAGTTATTTATATTAGAACCTCTTAGTTAGCATCACAACTGCAGACTTCTCATCTGCAATACCATCTTCACCTTCGAATTGACGATAGCCGAAGGTAGCATCTACACCTTCAACATCGACAGTCTTGCTGATCATATAGTGTCGACCAACTGTATCGAAATCACCAACGGTTAGGTCAGCAACACCAAACAGGTCTACACCAAGTTCCATGTAATCTGGAGCTTCATCGAGGCCCTTGTAGTAACGAGCTGCAATAGCCTTATACTCTACTTGAAACCCTACTTCTTCGACATCCAAAGCTGATTCTTCGAAATCAGTAAAACCAGTCAAAGATGAGTAGTTATAATCGATGTATGCAACACCGACCTTCAGATCTTCGCCAAGATTGAAGTTTTTGGCAATCGTGAGATCGTATTCCAGCTCAACATCTGAGCCATAATCTACTTGACTAGCCCAAACCTGAGCAAAGAAACCTTCATGTACGGCATGCAATTCACCAGATACTGCAGCGTTACCTGCATTCTGAGATACCCCACGAAAAATGTAGTTGCTTCCCAAAGAAACCGATCCGCCTAACTCCATAGCTTGAGCAGACATCCCGATTGAACACATAGCCAATACTAGCATTAACTTTAAATTTTTCATGTTTTTTCCTTTTGTTGAAATGAAAGCCGAGTTTTTAACCTCGGAAAAGATATTTAGACAAAAATGAGACAAAATTGAGGGATTATGAATTTTTTTCATTTAGGGACTCAAAGTAGAGTCGAAGGAAGGTTTTGCGAAAGAGTGCCAGAATGGTGAATGTCACGGTGAGGAATATGGAGGTAGTGAACGCAGACCACTCTTGTTCGAATGCTATTGCAATCAATATGAAATTGATGGGGATATTGGTCAGCATTCCCACAGACGTATCTGCGACAGCCTCTTTGAATGCCCTAAGAGTTTTCTGGTAGGTCATTGAGTTTGATGAACTTCCTTCGAGCCTTAGAGAATTGCTTTAGTGGTTTTTTGAATACCTTTTTCATCTGGCCAGGGGCTTGATAGGCTATGAGGTGGCCAGCATCATTGAGCCAATAAATGCCGTTGTTTCGATTTAGGGCTTCATCGTCCCAAACAGTCACTTCTTTCAAAATTTCCATAATATAAAATCCAATTTAAAGAGAGAGTAGTTTCAGCTGAAGTGCTGTAATCTCTCCTTGTAGACCAGCGGCAGTTTTCATATGATTATGATAATCTCGACCAACACGATCTTGTGTCATTCGGGTTACTACCGCGCGAAGCTGATCAGTCTTTTTTTCGATTGCTGTTTGACAGGATTCCCGTGTAGAGAATTCTTCATCGTTCATTTTATGCTACGAGAGACTCGATTTCCTCCATTAATTTTTGTTCTTCTTCTCGAAGAACACTGATTGCTGTACGAATATGACCAGTTGCCTGGGGTTTAACTTGGGCTGAGAGATCAGCGATGATCTCTTGAATCGCAGTTAGTTTCGCCATTTTGTTCATTATGAACTCCTTTTTCTCATTGTAAAACCTTCGAATTCGCCATCCTCTTCAGCGAGGGTTACAAATTCGAACTCAAGTAAATCTTCTTTTTGCAAACCAAGTTGCTTGACTACCTGAAATGGTAGCTCTATGTTATTGCCTTTACCAACACGTGTAACAAATTTCTCTTGGACAAATAAAAGTTTATCGGTTGCCATAATATTCCTCCGTTTCGTCTATTTATGACGCTTCAAGGAGTTTAGAATTAGAGGTTTCAAGCACCACATAATCACCAAAATAGTAATCGAACGTTTGAACCAGATGAGTGTAATCATCTTGTCGCATTTCGATCACTATCCTCTCTGGGTCCATGCCCAGTTGCCGACCAAGTTTTCGAGCGTAACCTATGAGAGTAAAAGCATTACCCTCTGGGCCATCTAAGTCGATAACTTGTACACCACCCTTTGACGCTTGTTTAATCATTAACCCCAATCCTTTTTCATTCCAGTTTCTTCTTGTTCCCCATACCCGAGAGTATAGGCCTTAACCTCAGCCTGAGTCATATCGTCCAGATCGACACGTGGGCTTGAATAAGTTGCACCTTCATAATAATGAGGCTCGAAGGGTCGACCATACCAAGAGTCAGCAGAACCTCGGTCATACGGACTCCCGTGCCTTTCATACAAACGAATATGATCAGCGTTGTCCTTTAAAGTAATCATTATACAATACCCTCTTCTACGAGTACAAGTTCCAAAACCTCAGTGATACGTCTCTCAACCCGCGCGTTGTCAGCTTCAGACAACTCACCACGAATCTCCAAAAGACAATCCAGCTCGTTTTTAAGATCTTCAACATTCATTATGCAGCCTCCAACCAGCCTAGATTGTTTCGCATATTTTCAATTTTTTCGAAGCCGTAGGCCGCGCAAAAGAAGAACTCACCGTCCATTTCAAAGATGTCACCCATCGATGAAGAAACACCTCGGTCACCGACAACATCCACCTTGGGCATATCTTCTTCCAACCACAGGTTGGTGATTCGAAAAGCCTCTTCGAGGTCATCAACATAAACGTTATAGGCCTCAGTGTAAAAGTGAGAATGTTCTGGGTTAAATTTACCGAAAACAGAAGCATCCAACCGAGCCACATTGGCTGGTACCGCATTATGGTCAGCCTTCTCGTTAATCAAATCGATCTCTTCTTGGGTCAGTTGAATCTGGTAAATCTTGATCATGTTTTTTCCTTTTCAAATCATCTTTTGTATGTGTACATACTATCACGCATTGAGGCAGAAGTCTACCTTTTTTTCATCTTTTTTTAGATTAATTTGTTATAAGGATATAACAGTTTGTTATAACTGATTATGACGAGGATCTTGGGCTTGTTGCTTTTTTCTTTTCTCTTCTTTTGAGAGAAATCTGTCCTCGTCTACCCAGGGTCTTTGATTATCGTAATCTTCACCATATCGCCCTCTTGATTGATTACCATCTGAGTTCAATTCTGTCATTTCTTGTTGCTTCTGCTTGTAATTACTTGGCATAAGTGCACCTTTAGGGTATGGGGTCGATTTATATATGAGTCTATCGATTACAAACCCTGCGTCTCAAATCGCTAGAGCTAAATCGGTGGTCTCTCTTATTGAAATATAATTCGATGTCTCGCTTTCTGCAGACGTCCTTGCCTGTGAACTCTTTGTCTCGGTATTCCTCACCTAGAATACGAATGTTAATGGGATACATCTGCAGGATATCCAGCAGATCTTCTTCTGATCGATATGGGATGATCTCGTCGACATAGCTGACTGCTTTGAGCTGTGTATACCTCTCGACCAGGGTTTGGACTGGAGTGTTTTTCTCGGGTCGGTCGAAACTGGGATCTACTTGAAGACAACAAATCAAGTAATCACATTGGGATTTTGCGTCTCGTAACATTGATACGTGACCTGCGTGGAGCAGATCAAACGTACTAGCTGTCATTCCAATCTTCATGTCTTAAGGTATATCTGAAAGCAAATTAATATGATCATCCAAAAAGGAATAGTGTAGGCCAAGCCCCAAAGTAGACCCCTGAAGAACCGGGATGGTTCTTCGGTGGGGCGGGGTCTTTGGCAGACGAAGGAGTCTTCGTCCATTATGCAGCCTCAGCAAAGTCGAGTGCAATGTTCAAGGCATCTACCTTTTTCTTTGCATTCGAACCAAACCAGGCAGAGGTCATACGAGTGTCATCAGATCGACCAAGTTCATGGTCAGTCAGATAGGTCACTGCGTTGTATGCGTTCCACCAGGTACCAGGTCGGAATTCTGCACCAGGCTGTGTCTCGACAATTTCGAGAGCGCGTTCTCCGGTTCGGGAGAGTTTCTTACCTTCCTTGTTTGACTCACCAAACACTTTGCCAAGGAATCGTTCGAAATCATAATCAGTATAACGCTTGGAACCAAGAAGGGTTGCAGCCTCTTCGAATTGTTCCAGACGTTGATGTCCAAGACCGAGGACTTGTTTCACTTCCTCAGCATTGAATTCACGTCGATGATTTACCTTGACTGAAGGCTGGCCCTTTTCCGCAAGGGCCATGGTCAACGTGTTGTTGCATACAACACGCTCTAAGACAAATTTGATATCAATCGATTTGCCATAGATGTGGGGGTTAGAGAACAACAGGTAACCACGTACCTCGTCTCCACCAAATAATTTGAAACCGTCTTTCACATCAGCGAGGGCCCAGACGATCTGGCCATCCTTTAATGATCCGGCTGTGTCCATCATCATATCACCAGAGGACACGAACTCTGAGAAGAATTCGAAGGCCTCAGCGTTCTGGACAGGTTTCCAGTCCTCGCCGATCATAGGGGCAAGAACAGATTGATCTGATGTACGAATCAGAGCGTTGGTTCCGGTTGCGATTTGATTGCCGTTGATGTCGACAAAGGTGGGTACAGATTCCACTTCCCAATCAAGGCCAGCAGCCTTCATCATTTCAGCGGGGGTGAGATCATCACCAACAGCAGTACCTAGTCGATGCCATGGTCGACCTTCAGACTCTCGGTATGCCATTTGCGCCTGACCGTTGATGATTTCAAGTTCGTGTGCCATAATATAAATCCTATAATTTGATTTCAATTTAATATGGGAGCCATTATACCATATTAAAAGCGAATTGTCAACACTTTTTTGAAATTAATTTAAAACAATTGTGATAGGGGAGCAAATTTGGAAGTCACAGCCGAAATATGTCCAGCCGAGGTTCTCGATGCCCGAATCCCAGTCCTCTTCATAGGCCTCTTCAGCCTCTTCTTGCATTGCCTCGAGAGCGTCTTCATCGACTTCTTTATCCATTCCGTAGCAATCAACAGAAAAGAAACATGCGCATTCGTCTTCTAGGTCTTCTACCTGGGCATCATAATCTTCACTGAGCTCGATAAAATCGTCTTCAGCAGGAGGCAGACAAAAAGCCTCAGGCGAGAGGTCTTCTTCAAATAATTCTCGGTGCTCTTGCTGAATGTCTTCCCACGAATCATATCCTCGGCTTTCGGCAAGCTCTAAGAATTCTTCATCTGTTTCGGGGACGTCAATAGAAAACTCACCCCATCGGTAGGTACTCTCTTTTCGAAGGAAATACTTTACTCCATCAATTTCCTTGATCCAAGTGTTGAGTTCTATGATTGATTTTTTGTAGATCGGCTTAATACTATAGTTTTTCATTAATGTAGGGTTCCTGCCTTATAGAGACCATCGGCCATACGATGGACGTATTTGTCGTATCCGGCCTGTAATATTTCTGTTACAGTGGCGAATCGTTCATTTTCAGTTTCAAGTGGTAAGAGCCGTAATGTCAATTTGGCTGTGTCTGGATTTGCCGAAAAGAATGTCAACATCCAATGTGCAAACCCTTTTGCCGCTTCTTCATCTTTGAAGGCTGCAGCTCTATCAAAATCATATACATCGTCTGCGGCAAACATGAGCCCGATCTGTTTGGTTACCGTACCACCTTTTCGAAAGGCTTCGAGTAACTCATCGAATTCTTCACCCAGGTCAGACGCATTATAGGTTCCAATAAATGCACCTTTGGTTTCATCTACAATGATCCATCTAAGGTCCTTCATGTAACTCTCCATATTTCTTACGAACAGCTGCAAAGTGTTTGAGCCATCCGTGTGTGCCTATTTTAAATACCTGTGGTTCTGAATCATCCACGGCAATCAAAACCACACCCTGGGTAATTGGGATACCCGTCATTTCATAGAATGCAGCTGCATAGAAAGAAATCTGCATAAAATAATTTGTGATCTGTCCTTCATCCTTTGGACGTTTTGATGTCTTGAAATCGATGACCGAAAGCTTTCCATCCCATTCAGCAATACAGTCAACCTGTCCGGCTGTCTTCAAGGTGTCGCTGTATAGGTATTCCTCTTGAAACCAAATATTGTTGATATGCTCATCAATCAGTGGTCTGATCGTATTGAAGGTAAATAGATTGACTGGTGTCGCACTTCCTTTCCACGTCTCGACATTGTCGATATAATCTTCGCAGAGTTTGTGGACTGCCGTACCACGACCTGCAGCTTGACGAGAGATCTTATCGGCAACATCATGGCCTACACGATCTCGCCAACGTTTGATCGAATCTTTGCTTAGGATAGATAGAACGGTTGTGACAGAAGGATACGCATCACCTTTATCGGTGAAGTATTTCCTACCCTCATCGGTGGTCTTTCTGGTTAATTTGGGGAGCTCGACCCCATGTGCTTTGTGAGTAAACATATTCATGGGGCCATTATATCAGATAAAAGAATGTTTGTCAACCCCCTATCATCACTTTCGGGAACCCGGTCGAAACAGCTCCGAGATCAGCGGAGTCTCCTATTCGGCCTGCAGCAATGCCTCCTATAAAGACCTTGGATGAACCGACGTTTACTATTTGGCCGGGATGGGGCACACAACTACCACCAGATAAAATTGTGTGTGGGGTAAGAGGAGCACCAACGACAGCTGCAAGTGGCCCTCCAATGAATACCTTGGATTGTAAGGTTGACGCTATTGTAGTGACCGGGGTACACGGATGGTTCGTGACTACCGAATCTCCTACTCTTGCTGCTGCGGGCATTTTAGTTTCCTGTAAATGATTGAATCAAAGCGAATGCCTTTGAGGCATCCCACTCAACAGTAAAATCGTAATCATAGCTTATTGGCGTATCACCAAACTGAGGAGTCACATCAACAGATATATTATATGTGTATGACGTAGTTGTCGGTTGTTTGTGCTCTATAAAGACCTCATCTGGGTCTGGTGTGTAATTATAAGCAGCCAACATACCCACGGAATTATTTGATATCTCAGTGAAATAACCGTCGGGCACAAATTCTGTTGAGGTAACACTATTTATAATCTGAGTGTCCATAAAAGAAGTATTGACAGTCAACGATTGGCCAAGTGTGTTCGTAATTGTCTTGCTGGAAAAGACTGTATTGGCACCTTGAATCGTATCGTAGGTTGTCGATTCTATCGTGGTACCATTAGAGCTTGGAATTGTATTGAATGTTTGAAAGGTAAAAATTTCATCGAGAAAATTGCCTATAATTGCCAATTCTCTTACTTCGATAACATTATTTGCTAATCTGCTTGCGCCTGGTATCATGGTTGGACTAATTGATACATTATCTATATCGTAGACAGCAGTATTCGAGTAGACTGTGTTAGCTCCACTCTCCGTGTCTATAATTGAATTATTAACATATAACTCCACCTCAAATTGAAACACCCTATCAGAAGGATGCGCGTTTGATAAGATCGTGGGTAGAGTATTGGAATTGGGGTCCGAATCGAACCCCGCCTCCGTAATACCGAATCCGGTACTGTTAACTATGTATTTTAGATCGCCAATGGCCACTATACTGCCTCTAAGAACCTCTCGGGGTTATAACCCTCTTTGGCAAGTATATATTCTTTGACCAAACCGGAACGAACGATGTCGTTGATACCAAAATTGATAACCCTAAATGAAGGGATTTTTTCTAGGACCTGAAGGAACTCAGGCAGGCCAGATACATCCATTTTGTGTCTGTTCGTTGCTAGATCGTCTTGCTTTGTGTCTCCACAAAAGATGATTTTAGAGCATTCCCCGACACGGGTGATGATACTGTCTAGTTCGTGTAGTGTCATTGATTGGCATTCATCGACGATGATGATTGAATTGTCAAAGGTAAGCCCTCTGACGAAGGATGAGGTGGTGAACTCCACCATATTTTTTTGTTTGAGAATATCCCAAGCGTCTCCACGTTGGAAAAGATCTACGCATATGTCTGCGTAAGGGGTTGTAAAAACTGCCTCCTTTTGTTGTTTATTACCGGGCATGAAACCCTGCTCCCGTGTCTGTACGGCTGACCGTACGACGATGATTTTTTCATAATCAGGTTTGGATAAGATATCTCTTAGTCCAAGGTACATTGCGCACATTGTTTTACCCGTGCCTGCAGTACCTACGGCAGCGATGTTATACCCCCTTGTATAATCATCAAAGAACTCCTCTTGCGAGGGTGTCAAAGGATCGATACGTCTCATGTTGAATCGATTATTGACTATGTAGTTTGTAGTGCTTTCATTTCTCCTTTTTTCTTTTCGTGAGAGTCTTCGTTGCTGTTTAGACATTGGGACCTCCTTGCATGACCCCTTAAGTCAGAAGTCATTGATCGTGTTTTTTATTGTTCTTGAACCGGGATGGTTCTCCTTTGCTTTTTTTAACACATCACGAAAATTCGCATCGGGCTTTTTGAGCCCGAGACGTACTGGGTCACCGATTCCCAGAAAACCGGTCATTAATTGCTGTATATGAGGATTGGCTGCTAGATATTCTTCTTTCGCAGCGATAGACATGAGTTTAGAAAACTCTTCTTGGGTATTAGTATCTCTAAAATCGTATGTTGGCATAAAACTCCACCTAATGCATTTATTTATATAAGCGATTCGTAGATTTCACGCCAATTCATCACAGTCTTATAAGGAGTTTTCATATCCTTATTATGAGAATGATGAATGAGGATTGGATCAAGTCCTACCTTTTCTCCTGCCTCACAGTTGAGGTATTTATCTTCGACCCAGAGACAACCAGTGTCTCGATATTCTTCGAGGGCCTCATCCTTGTCAGCACCACATTCTAGGCAGACAATCTTTTCAAAGACTCCCTTACCGAATACGGTCTCGAGGTTCTTCCTTCGAAGTTCTCCAGCGTGTCGGTCTGTACTGAGTGAGGTGATACAATGAAACACATAACCAAGTTCTTCGTAGATCTTGGTCACATATTTCTTCGCATCCCTGAAGGGGGTGAGAGAACCAATCGCAGCGCTCTCATTATAGATTCGAACGTATTCACGTCCCTTTGCTTTGGTGATCCCATAGGTGTCACCTACAGAATATACATCATTTCGTATTGGAGTGAGGCCGAACCTATCTTTCATGTAGGTCGCGAAACCGTATTCCCAATCCAATAGGACGCCATCACAATCAGTGAGGATTACTTTGTCCTTCATAGCTTTACTTCTCCATTTCATATTGTCATACTATCACACATTTGGAGAAATGTCAACACTTTTTTGAAATTATTTTTAATTATCTCGCCAATCTCGATACGTCTGGAATTTCTCTTCACGTCGATTCCGGCGTTGGTATTTAGCACCACCTTTCTTCTGCTTTTCCCTTCGTCGGTCTTCGTTGATGTCACCCCATTCGTCAGCATAGGGATCTGAAGATTTTCCTTTACGGAAATTCTTATATCGCTTTGCCATTACACTATCCTCGTCTCGTAAATAGTAGGAAATGCCTCTTCGAGGGTCTTGGCTGTAAGCCCCTTCAGTGGTTTCTGAGCAATCATCTTGCAAAGAAGTTCGGCGTCATTATTATCAACGTCTTCTAAAAGACTGATGAATAAATTTTCTCTTTTTAAAACGGGTAAATTATCGTATCCACCACCCTTGACAAAAATTCTAAGTCGGCGGGCCTCATTATACATCATACCCTCAACACCAATGTAATCGTTTTTCTTCCACGGCGGTGGTGTATTAGGTATTAAGAATTCAATAGATTTGTCGTAGGTCAATCGGAGTACTTGTCTTAAAGGTATAGAATCGTACTTTCGAAGCCATTGTATCTTGTCGGCCTTTTTCGAAAGTTTAGGTAATTCGTCTACAATTTCCGCTAGGGATAGTCGCATGGGCATATCAAAAATCCTGAATATCTGTCATGAGGTTTTTTAGTTTTTTCTGGACAAAGAAATTAAAGAGTTTCTCTCTGCCGATGGGTTTCTCTTCGGCAAATTTAGCTAAGATTTTATCTTTATATTCTTGGGGTACCTGAGACAAGTCAATCATTGCCTTATTACGATTGTATCTTAATGTTGTCTCCACATCCATTTCAGCATTCTCTTTAAGCAATGCTTCCATTCTTTTTTTGGTCATAGGCTTTTGCCTTTCACCAACCGCCAAACAATTATCAGCACTGAGGACGTTTGGTACACCGTCGCCAACATCTCCTTTTAAAATGTGTTCTTGCAAATATTTATGGGGATTCGCGTTTCTGATCCATCTTTTTCTTACTGGATCAAACTGAGAAACATTCGCATACGTATGGAGCTGGATGTAATCCTTATCGCCCGATAGAATCAGAATGGGTTCAGAGCCCATGTTGAGCTCGGTGCCATATTCGTGTACGATGGTGCCGATGATGTCATCCGCCTCACACCTATCGAACCCAAGAACCTTGTAAGGAAAGTGTTCATTGACCTCACACTTCAAGGTATCCATAATTTCAAAAAGTGCATTCCAGTCGATTTCAGATTCACTACGATTCTTCTTTCGGTTGGCCTTATAGTAAGGATAGAGGTCTCGTCGCCAGACATTTCGATTGTCTGTGCAGATGACCAATTCACCATACTCTTCGGAGAATTTCTTGCGATTGTATCGGAGTGAATTGAGGAACATATGTCGAACGAGATGATCATCTAATTCGATGTTGTGGTGGTTTCCAATCGAGGCGAACAGGTTCGCAAGGATAACCTGGTTATAGTCTACCAAAATCATGTTATTACCATTGTTTAATTTGATCGAGTATTATATCACTATTGATCGTCAAAGTCAAGACCCTGCTTGCCATCCCACTCTTCATAAGAGATATTATCTTTCGCGAATTGCTGTAGCGGATGGTCAAGCCCCTGGGTCATTAGGTGCAGAGATCGTATTGATTCGAGTATCAGAATCATTGATGGGAAATGCTTATCAACATCTGAATTCAAATCACACCCAGCACGACCAAGTTCACCCAAAAGATTTTGCCATAGAATCTCAGCAATCTCATCTGAATAACTTTTCTTGTACTGTTTGATCTGCTCTGCTATCTCTTCCGCACTCTGTGGGGGTGACCCAGGAAAGTGCATCTGAGGGAACTGAATGATGTTATCCTTCATCTTCTTCATCTTGATTATCGAATTTGTAAATCAGATTGGCCAATAATGAGTTCCACATGGTCGTGAATGACTCTATATTATTTCGGGCCAAAGCGAAGCGATCGGATTTTGAAAACCGATTGAAATAATTTTCATCTTGCTTGATTGTGTTGATTAATTGCAATGCGACAGAGTAACAGAAATTTGCATGCTTGCCTAAATCTTCATTATAATCATACATGATTGTCGCATTACTTGCCGTCTCTGCCAAGGCTCCATAGTTAGGATGGACACAAATGACCTGGCTCTTAATTGCCTCAATCAGTGCAATACAAGATGTTTCTTTCCAAATATTCGGATAAAGAAAGATGTGAGCCTTATCGAGATAGTACAGAACCTCTTCGTTTGGTCTTGAGCCGTGATACGTCATCTTTGGATGCTCTTTAATTTGCTCGAAGACTTCTTTATACATCTCATCACGCTCAGGCCATCCATAGATCTCGAACGAAGAGAATACATCAAGATGAATGTTATCGTGTGTCTTGCACAATTGGTCGAAGATAGGAACCAACAATTCAAGGCCTCGATGGGGTGTCGTGTGATAAATGAAGCGAATCGTATCTGTTGGCTTATCGACAGGATTGTATTGCTTTTCTACTGCGTTATAGATGACAGAACAATCAGAATATGGAATACCATACATGTTGATGTACTGATCTCGTTGCCAGGCCGAAACAAAAACGAAATGATCAAACTCTTCCCAGCCTCGGTTGAATAGAATTTTATTCTCTGGATCTTCTGCCAAATCGTGGCAATATAAGATATTAGGAACATCATCGTATATCTTTCTAGGACGCGAGAAGTGAATCGCAAAATTCTCTAATAGATCTGATCTAACATTATTGAGTAGACGCTTACGCATCTGCTCTGACCCACCATTGGCATTACCAGATAATTCTGATTCTACGACTTCGCCTTTATAGACACAACTCATATTATTCTACCTTCTCAATACTCTTAAATAAATCAACTCTGAATGATCTCCAGCCATCTTTCTCGACATCCCACACAGAGATGACTTTCTCTCGCATTTGGGGATACCGGGTCTCGGCTGGATGAATTGGTTTGACAGGAATCTTATCAGACATCAAGGTGCATTTCATGAGTCGGCTTTCACCGTTCACCTTGGTGAACTCTACCAAACATACACTCTCTTCTAACATCGAAACTATTTCATTACTATCCATTGCAATATCCTTTTATATATGCCTAATTCATTGATCTTGATAGCTGTGTATAGATATCACTCAAGATCTGGTGGAATGACTCTAGGGTACCATTATTGTGTACACGATAGGTAAGAAGCTGCAGCTGTTCGGGCAACATATCTTCCTCTTCTATCTCTGTACGATGACCTATAATCATTTCATTCTGTAATCTTCCATTGAAGTATTTACGAGAGTCACCTCTATAGGAACACCCGTCTCTGGTAATCTGAACCAGTACTATATCATATGGATTGACCTTCTCTAAGATGGGAGCAATCTCTTCACTGAAACCACCATCACTGATGGCATAGTTTTCTCCATCCTCAATCTTCTCCGCGACCTTCTGGCCAAAGAAATCCTTACCATATTTTGGTTTAATAACATCTTCTGATACATGGATCAAAGCCGATCGGCGAGAATAACCGTGGAGTGCAGATTTCGGTTCTTCTTTTATTGCTCGATCATCATAGCCATCCATGAACCATTCACGTTTGACATTAAAGTACTTGCATGTTTCGTCGATCAAAACATCTTTGAAAGACAGGTGACGAAAACCACGGTTCACAAACTGAGCCGTGGCCTCGTCTTTTCCTGCTGCGGGCGGGCCATTAAAGATTATTATCATGTTCTTTCAAGAATCCATATTTTGCTATATAGTAGGAGTCCACGACATCGTCGATTGGACTTTTAGATTTGGGTATTATATCAAACTTAGCGTAAATGTCAACCCCTGTTTCGTCAATAAACGCTTCAATCATCTGTTCTTTCTTGGCGTTACCCTTACCGGTAGCCAATTTCTTGATCTCTGTCGGAGCTGGTGTCTCTATTCGATACCCTAATTGGTCTAATCGATATTTAAGAACACCAGCATTCTCTGCTATCTGGAATACACGACCGACTGCCCCGAAGGCATATCCTTCGACGTAGACAACATCTGCCTTGTGGTGAATGACCTCACGAAGAACCGATCGAGAAAGTTTCCAATATCTGTCATAATCATTGGTCCATGTAGGATGCCGTGCCGGAAAGAAGCCATCGCCTCGATGTTCAAGGACACGATCGCCACCAGTTTTCGTATGCAGGAGATAAAAGAATTTGCAATTTTCAACAGACCATTCATCACCACTATGGACACAGAAAGCCGGACTCGACAGACTGTAATCAACACCTACTATCACCATAATAAACACCTCAATTCATTTGAGATATTTATTCAGCCCTAAAGAATACGTGAGCTCCTATCCTGCCGACAGAGTAAAAGTGTTTGTTCCACGAGGGGGCTACATACGTCGTGTGGTAATGAGTAGCTCCTTCAGTAATCCCCCGATAATGTTCTTCTTTCAAAATGGAATAAGCCACATATTGAGCCTGTGCCCAGGCCTCGAGTTCATGTGGAGTGTCATCTTTACCGTCACAGTACCAAGAAAACTGACACATGTTTCGAATTGGAATCATCTTCTCTGGGTCTTTCCACGAGGGCTTCATCTTCCCCTGATAGACGACATCACAGACCGTGTTAGGATACCTCTTATTCTCAACACGATTTAGGACGACGTCTGCGACAGCGTACTGTCCCGCTAGATTATCGCTTCTGCTTTCATGGTAGATATTCAGTGCAAGACAATGAGCCTCGCTAGTATCCATCAATTGCCAGAATTGATCGTGGATAATGATAAAGGGTGAGTCTTTGGTATCTCCCTTGGCATTTTCACTGAACATCCACAGGAACATACCTGCGAGTATCATAAGGCCAAAGATAGCTGGTTTATAACTTGATTCATATTTTTTCATCGCATCACCATGATCTGATTTTCGTCAACAAGAGCGTTACTTGGTCTTTGAAGATCTCGCTTAAATGCACCAGTACTAACAATGAGCAGCATAATAGCAAGAGGGTCAAAAACAAGAACGATAATAATGATAACCCACCTAACTGTAACATCGAAATAATTACTTGCTTCATCTCCATATATTAACTCCGCGATATATTTGAGAGGCCCGATTTCGGCTTCGAGGTCTAGTTGTGTTTGTCTTAGAGGTATCAATTCCTCTTGGTAAGTTTGGATTGTTCGTTGGCCGGCTTGGATCGTGTCTTCAAGTTCCGACCTTTCTTCTTTTTGGGATTCACGTACAGCAATCGAGCCTTCTGGCCCTCTGATTCTATCATAATCGATAAGTGTTTGTACTTGTTGGTCGAGACTCTCAAGCACAGATTCTGCTGATCTAATATTTCGCTTTTCAGATTCGATTCTGCTTTCAAGTAACTGTATTTGTATATCATTGTTGCCACCCACCGAAATCGATTGTTCTATGTGGGCCTTAGACAGATACCCAAATATCCCCATAGAAGTGATGAACATTAATAATAATATTGCTGTCGTGAAATAGGTCTTTACCAAAAAATTTATTTTGTCCCACTCATAATGTAGCCAAGCGGCAGAGACTAGTTTAGCAAATTCTAGTATCCCTGCCATAATGACTACCGAATAAAAGGCCCCTGAGAATATTGTAGCTAGTCCTACGATTGAGAACCAGGCGGCACATGAGGCCAATGCTATTGAGGTGAATAGCGTGAGGTATTTCATGTGGTTATTTAGGACTTAGCGTACATCCAGACACCTTCACTTGATCATCGCAGAAATTTCTTCTGCATATTTTTGGTTGGTTACTGGAACTGCATTACTCTTGTGGAGCGTTGCGATTCCGATGACGTAGTCACCTGTATATTGTTTTGATTCAGATCTGCGGCCTGCTGTTGAGGTTGGTTTGTAGTCGTGGAGGCTTGGATACTGCTGGGATTCGAGTCGCCTCTGTTCAGCATATGAAATACACGTTGTTGATTTAGTTGCCTCGATTGGACGAAACGGCGGTGGCGTGTATTTCGCATAGACTTCTCCTTTAGGCTTTTTTGGTTTCCGGCGACGACCGGAAAAATCATATTTATGGGAATTGGGTAGGTACACTTAGTCGTCCTCCCATTCCATCAAATTATTTTCGATTTCATTCAAGACATTACGAAATCCTGCGTAGAGAAGAGTATATTCATTTTCATCTAACCAGGCCTCGATCTCATCGTATTCCTTCTGGCCTAGCTCTTCAATACCACAATCGTAATGATTCTCAACGATGTAGATAGCATCTTCTGTCAGTCGAGACTCGATGTTATCTTCCCACTTGTGTAGCTTTACTGGTTCAAATGCCATATCAATCTCCTTATTAGGGGGCCATTATATAACAATCTTACCCATTTGTCAACCATTTTATTTTTCTGTAACTGTGTCGTCTGCAGTAGAGATCTAATTGCCTCTGATGGCAATAGGAAGGGGGTCCGAATTGTTGGATCATTGATTCAAAGGATCGATGGGGCCTTGTGTTCTCAGGTTGAGAATGTTCCACATATCCACCTAGATCGAACAACTTAGAATTCAGTTGTTCCCATAGCTCTTTATCGGGGTCTTCAATCCGGTAATAGATGTCGGGTTTGAGCTTTCTTATTACGTCATCGAATAGACATATGCTATCAATGGATTGATCGATTGGGTTGGCTGAAGGAGTCCAGCCTAGATCTCGCATGATACGATTGGCCTCAGAGCCTTGTTCCCATACCGTATAGACCATCGAAGGAATTGTATGTCTAGGGTCACGGGTATTGTAAATCAAGACATCTGAGTCAGGCCTCTTATAGCCATAATCTTGAAATAATTTAGCAAAATGATATCCCAGTGCACTATGTGAGTACAGTGGGTCAAACCTATCACGAATTAATGGCCAGGCAACTGTTCCATCTGGTCTGCTGATCTCATGACCAACATCCATGCCCCAAAGATTGAGAAGCTTTGTGACGTATCCCGTGCCTGTTCTAGGATGGCCTAGGCCTAGAATCTTTACTTTCCGAATCGGGCTTCGGTGACTTGTCGGTCTTGGGTTGCTCATCATCTTTTTTACCAAATATCTTATCCCAGTTTGAATCGTATGTCGTGTAACAGATATTCATAGGTCTTCGCCTATCTCCCTTTCCATTCATAATGCTAAAAGAGTATTCTCTTCTCCTCGTCTCACCATCTTATAACCTATATCTTTGTAGAGTGTGATCGTTTCATCAATCACGGCCTCTGCTGTTAGGATGTTAGATTCGAATTCTATAAATTTAGGCCAATGTCCCTTGGGCCTATCTTTCAATACAGGAAGAAAGGACTGAAGAATATAGCAGTCGCCTCCCTCGGTATCTACTTTAAGAACATTTATTTCTCCGACCTCATTATCGTCTAAGAGATCACCAATTGGTATCGTGTCAACCTCTTCGGTGGTGACAAGATGTTGGAGCTTTCGATGTTTGTGCTGATAATGATAGTCGCCCATAGAATTGCAACCTCGAATCCATGGCGGTAAATTATTTTCCTGAATTACATTATCCGGTATGTAGTATACCTTCTCCCGGCCGTGGTTGCCATCTAATGACACGGCACAGTTCAACTTCTTTACCCCTCTTGGATTGGGCAAGCGGTCCAGATAATACTTGATGGGTTCTACCGAGATCCCTATGGTATTATCATTTGCGCGTTGGATGAATGTGTCGAAATCAGAAGTGCCTATTTCAATAAAATCATATTTCATAATTAAATTACCTTTACATCAAAGTTAAGAATACATCGAACTCCGTTTGTCGGACCTGTACTGCTATGATATCTATCTCCCTTAAACACCACGGCTCTTCCCTTCTTAGGTGATACTGATTGTAGGGGTTCCCATTTCGCAGATTTCCATTCATTGATGGTCTTAATCTCTTTATTCACTCGTTGTTTGAATAGAGTCGTGTCTCCGTCGATATCGTTTACATAATAGAGACATACCCAATGATCGTCTGGCCTATCGACGTGAATGTTATCGTATTCTTGCCTGACGTTTGGATGAAGAGGAAACGATAAGAAAGATCGAGCATCTAATATCTGGTCGAGGGTCTTGCCTGCCTTGGTTAGTGCCTCCGTCGGTAGAAACCTAAGTGCGTTATAGAAACCAGGCAATTCAAATGGAGGCGATTCCTGTTTGAAATAACAGGCAATTGCTGGGGTAAATGTGGTCACACCTAAACCAGCCATCTCACTCTCATTCAAAGCAATATCTTTATAAAATTTCCAATCAAGTTGCTGATTGAACATCAACTTTTCAATTAGGTCTTGGTTTTCTTTAGATATCACATCATCAATGACAAAAATATCATTCATTAATCTTTCGGCATATGAACGTCTGGAATGTATCCTTGTTGAGCCTCAACATAATCCCTGAGCCAATACTCCATAAATTGAACATCTGCTTTATTAAGTGTTGAGATTTGATGGGCTAAATTATAACACAATTTTTGCATTTTGTCAATCTGTGTTTTCGTAATTTTCGCTTGATCATTATTATTCATTTAGTTCACTTTCGCTCCCTTATTCTATAAAACTTTGCGTTTTCACTTGCGATCCAAGCACACACCAAATTCAGTGGGATACATGAATATAAAAAATTAAGATTATAAAACCATGCTATCATCCCACACAGTATCGCTGCGGTAACGTTTGCATGCATGAAAAGAGTCTGCGCATAAGCAGACTCAATCCAATTTATTATTTTTGTTTTGCCACCCACTTATCATACTCCTTCTGGTCGACAACGCCTTCCTTCAAGAGTTTCTCACGATTTTTCATATGCTCATCTTGTACGTCGTCTTTCGACTGGCCCCAGTACTCTACACAGTGACCTTCTTCAATCATTATTTCTGTGACACAGCACCAGCGATCATGTTTGTGATCATAGACTGTAAAGTCACCAAGGATACGCCCGAATTTACCTTTGGCATCTTCTCCGTTTCTATCCTTCATTGTTTTCAAAACACATTCTTTGCCAAGAAGTTCTTTTAACCGCTTCTTTGCTGCAAGGCCAAATAACTTTTCGACCTTATCTCTGGTTCGACTTTCGGGTGTATCAATACCCATGATGCGAACTCTCTCATTCTTTAACCAAATACCAAAACCTAAATCAATGTCAATATCGACCGTATCACCATCTACGACCTTCAATAATTTAGCTTTATATTCGTACATCTATCCTTACTCCGATTGAATGATTATTAACTACTACGGCTGTTCTCATACCAATCATAGTCCATTTAGCCCAATCGGGCGCATCTTTTTCAATCAGTGAGTACATGGCGGCCATGCTAATAGCACCTGCCACAATTACTTCTTTATCGGTTACATGAGAGTGTCCAAAAATTGGATTGGCCTCGATATAACAATCACAAGGATCTCTCATTGCCGATCTTGATTGTAACATATCAACAGCAGTCAAAGCCGCATATGATCCGAAAAATATCTTGTCTTTTTTATCCCAGTCATTCCAACCTGCATACGCTGTGGTTGGTAACAATAATAAACCCATAATCACCAGCTGCTTGCACCAACCGGTCATAGGTCATCTCCTTTACTCTGTTAGTAATTGAATGATTCCACTCTCCCAATTTTCAACTACATCTTCAGCATAATGCCTGCTCTTACCAGGCAATTCTCGTATTTGGACGAGTCTATCATTTTCGAATAAATCAACCACATAATAGTTTTCGTCATCGGGCACTGTTTTATATGCCTGTCTGATTTCAGCTCTTCTGCTCATCTTCTAAATCCTTCCGTTTTGTTTCTTTCTTAATGTGATATACAGCTCCCAAATACATACAAGCTGTATACGCCATCATGCAAAGACCTACAAATATAATTCCATTGAAGAAAACCGTTAGGTTCACCTTCCTTGGCCTCTGTATTTCTTATATGATGCTTTCTTTCTTTTGTTGAGAGATGCCCTCTTAAAATGGCCATCGCCGATTGATGTTCCCTTTGGCTTTTTATCTGGTCTTACTACAGTACCCAATCCACCCCGAGCCTTAGCCATGATTTTACTCCTTTAATAATATTCGACTTATTTGGAGTGCCAGTTCATTGAACCATTTTGTATTGTGTCCTCGTGTGGTTTCGGCTGCGGTACCTATTCGGATACCAGAGGTTTCCATGAAACTTTTTGGATCATTGGGGATTCCATTCTTATTCACTGTGATGTCACAATCTTCTAATATATCGGCTGCTTCTCGGCCAGTATATGGGGTGTTAGACAAATCAAGTAAAATAATATGAGAATCGGTCCCGCCAGTCAAAACTCTAAGACCTTTATCACTGAAAACTGAACACATTTCCATAGCATTATTTATGACTCTTCGTGCATAAATTTGAAATTCATCAGTATTTGCCTCAATAAAAGCCTGGGCCTTTGCAGCGACAATATTCATTAGAGGACCACCTTGGGTACCGGGGAAGACACCTGAATTAATTTTTTTAGTCAATCCTTTGTCATTCCATAAGATAAAACCACCCCGAGGCCCACGAAGTGTTTTGTGAGTGGTAGATGTGACGACATCTGCATATGGTACTGGATTGTCATAACACTTACCAGCTATCAGGCCAGAATAATGAGCCATATCGACCATTAATTTGGCCCCGACTCGATCAGCGATTCCTCTGAATTTGGCCCAGTCAATTTGACGAGAGTATGCAGACGCACCAGCGATGATTAATTGAGGTCTATGATTCTCTGCCTTTTCTAGCACCTCATCGTAGTCGATCCACCCATCGTTATCTACTCCATAAGAAAAAGACTCATAGACTTTACCAGATAGTGTCACAGGAGCACCGTGAGTAAGATGACCCCCAGATGCCAGATCCATACCTAGAATTCTATCACCTGGTTTTAATAGTGCTTGGAATACTGCGAGATTGGCATTAGCGCCGGAATGGGGTTGAACGTTAGCGTATCCGGCACCATAGAGCTCTTTCAGTTGATCGATAGCCAGATTCTCTATTTCATCATAATATTTGCAGCCGTTATAATATCTCTTGCCAGGATATCCTTCGGCATATTTGTTGGTGAACTCTGAGCCACAGAGTCGCATTACTGCTTTGGAAGCAAAATTTTCAGACGCGATCAATTCAAGTGTATACTTCTGACGTGTCCGCTCATCATCGAGCAGATCTAAAATCCTCTCGTCTATTCCCTTGGGTATCCCGGTCATAGTTCAATATCTTTCTTATTCTTCTGAGACCAGGTATAAGGATCTTTCCAATTTTTGAGGAAGGCTTTTTTCTGTTCGAGATCCCAATCACCGGCACCACCATTATGCGAATCAAATATTTGCATTGCACGGGTCTCACTGATAATATGGGCATCCATAATATTTTCGCCTAGGAATTGCTGACCAGAATCTTTAACCTCTTCACAGGTAACTGAATCTTTTATCCAATTTATGAGGTACTCATCATCGAGTGTAATATCTGGAGCATCTGCTCTGATTTCGTCAATGGGAACCATATAAACAGTTTTGACGGTGCTGATCGTGGAGACCATCGCGTAATCTTTAGGTCTATCGCTCATTGATTTTTACGCCATCTTTCATAATCAGTTTTCTTGTGTCAGGCGCAGCGCCAAAATCACGCTCATAAACAGTCTTGCCCTTATCTGGGCTTTCGTAAATTTTAGGTGTCGCCTTTGTTTCGCTTTGATTGCTCATATTTTTCTTGCCTCTTTACATTATATAACATTCGTTTCCATATTGTGTCAGCATGGGGTAATTCATTACCGAGAAATTCTACGAATTCGTCAATACCTTCAATCTCTCGTAAATATGACTGACTCTGAAAATCTAAAATTGCCTGACGATAGCCTTCCACAAGATCACGAGACCAACTTGTTTCTTCATTTTCGTGTTCGTTGTTGGACACTAGATTAACCTCTAATTCCGTACCTAATATATCTATACCAAATTCGTTCGTGACCATAATATAAAATGAATTTGATTATAAGATCTGCAATGAATACCATTCCTACTGCTTTAGGTGGAAGACCGAAGAACCATGCAATCAATGCTGTGGTGATCGATGCGATGATTCTCCATGTTACTGCTTTGGCCAGGTGCCTCTTTTTATCTACTACTTCAGCCACGCAATTCTTCTGCCTTCTGCTACCCTCCTATCGTATTCCTCGGGTGACCCAGGATATCTCCAGCCCCAGATCACAACAAGAGCCATGAAGATAGCGGTATAGGTGAGTCCCTTTGTAGAGACCTCAGTGTACCACATGATACCGAGGGAAGAGGCCATCATCACGACCATAAACACTTTTCCGATTGTAGGAAATACCTTTTTCTCATTCCAATTTCGAATGAATGGCCCGAACTTCGGATGATTCATTAACCATGCATGCATCCTCGGGCTAGATTTGGCGAAACAATATGCCGCACCTAAAAGGAAATGACTAAATGGGATACCAGGAGTCACCACTCCAATATATGCCATCACAAGACAGGCATAACCACCCGCCATCCATGCGTATCGTTTCATAATAACTCCTTAAGCGATCGCGCAAACTCCGTCCTCGCATTCTTGTTCAAAATCATATGCATCATCCCAGTTTCCTTTCATGCCGGCAACTTCATATTCTGTCACTCGATTCTCGAAGAAATTAGTATGGTCTGCACCATTTAATACCCACTCCAACCATGGAAGCGGATTGTCTTTTACTTTGAAATTAGGTTTCATGCCTAATTGCAATAGTCTTCGGTCAGTGATATATCGAATATACTGCTTGACCTCTTGCATCTCAAGGCCTTCAATGGGTCCGAGTTTATATGCAAGTTCGATGAATTTGTCTTCCAGTTTAACCACCTGACGTGACATCTCATAGATCTCTTTTTTGAAATCATCATCGATCACACGAGGGTGTTCTTTGATAAATGTCTTGAATAATTTTGAATTGCCTTCAACGTGCATCGATTCATCACGAATAGACCACTCAACAACCTTACCCATCCCCTTCATCTTACCGAATCTTTGGAAGTTGAGTAACATGACGAATGATGCAAATAGTGCGACACCCTCATTGAAGACAGATTTTGCCAATGACAGACCCAGACCCTTCATCGTGTTGGTATCTGATTCCATCATGTATTCGATCTTGTCAGCCATTTCTTTGTATTCCAAGAACGCGTGATATTCCTCAGCACCTAGACCTAGAGTCTCATTCAATAGAGCATAGGCGCGTTGATGAATTCCTTCTCGGGCTGCAAAAGATCCCAACATATTACGAATCTCGTTGTTCTTAAATTTGGGAATGAACTGATCGAAATAATTCTGACCAACAGCCACGTCGGACTGGGTAAACAATCGAAGAATGTTGGTGATGTATTCCTTCTCGGTGGGAGTGATCTTACCTCCCTTCCAATCTGATACATCTTCGTTCAGATCAAGCTCATCCTCGATCCAGTGGGCCTTCTCATGGCGTGTTGTGATTTCAATTGCCCAAGGATAATGAAATGGCTTATAGGTCTCAGAGAATTCCATGAGTCCGCCCTGCTTCTTCACCAGAGCGTTTGCAATACTCATGAAATCATTATATGTCCCAATATGCTTATCGTTAATAAAAATCTGTGGCACCGATCTAACATTCGGGTATTTCTGGTAGAACGCCAATCGCTGTTCTTCATCATCTAATTTGATTTCTGTGAATGTGTGATCTTGCTGGATGAACCAAGCCTTTGCCTTCTCACAAAATGGGCAATTCGATTTTGAATAGATGACTACCTTCATTTCTTCTCCTTAACCTTGGCAGGCTTCGCATTCGTCTTGTTGCTCTTCCGTACCATTATTAAAATTGATTGTCGTCGGATTAATTACCGTATCGAGGGCCTCTCTTTCTACCTTCGATGAAACATTTTCTGCTCTATTTGATGTTTCAGTTCTCAAATAATATAGTCCCTTACAGCCATCTTCCCAGGCTTGAAAGTGTACTTTATGTAAATCTCTCTTCTCTGCACCAGCAGGGAAGAATAAATTCAAAGATTGTCCTTGACACAAGTACTTCTGCCTGTCTCCTGCCATTTTTATGAGGGCAGACTGGTCAATCTCAATCGCGGTTCTGAATATTCGCTTGACTGAATCTGATAAGAACTCAAGATGCTGAACTGATCCGCCATTGGTAATAATAGATGACCAGATATCATCATCATTCATACCAATTTTTTCTAATTCAGCTTCGAGATATTTATTTTTGTTCAGGTGAGATCCAACTCGGGTTCTCGATGTAAACGCGTTCGCCTTCCACGGTTCGATTGAAGGTGATGTATCTACAATCATAGATGAATTCGCGTTAGGTGCGATTGCCAACATATGGGCATTGCGTCTTCCAGTACCCTTCATATCTGGAGCCTCACCCTTGGCCTTACCTATTTCAAGAGTAGCCTTATCTGCTTTTTCTTTAATATTTCTGAAGATTTCTTTATTAACTTCTTCAGCTTCAGGAGTATCAAATCCTACACCTATACTCTGAAGATAAGAATGAAACCCCATTGCTCCTAAACCTAGTGATCGTTCCATCTGAGCAGAATATCGAGCCCTTGAAATCTCATCTCCTGCATTATCAATGAAGAACTGAAGGACATTGTCAAGGAATACGATCAGATCCTCGATCATCGTTGTATCTTTCCACGCGTCATATTCTTCTAGGTTGACAGAAGACAAACAGCACACTGCAGTACGATCTTCATTGGTCACCAAATGGATTTCATTGCATAGATTCGAACCACGAATCTTCAATCCTAGCTTTTTCTGAGCTTCCGGTAGAGAACGATTCGCCGTATCGATGAAGTTGAGATAGGGTTCACCAGTACGATATCGAGTCTCTAGTAGTAACTCCCAGAGTTTTCTTGCTTTCATTGTCTCTCTAATAGAGTGATCATCTGGGTCGACCAGATTCCAATCGGCATTGATTGCAACCGCCGTCATAAAATCATCTGTGAGATTAACAGCGTGATGTAGATTCAGATTCTTTCGGTTCACATCACCCGTAGGGATACGCATATTGATAAACTCAATAATATCTGGATGTGAAATATCCATATACGCCGCATAAGAACCCTTCCGTGTGCGACCCTGGCGATAAGCTACCATGTCTGCATCTACTGTATGAAGGAAGGGCATTGGTCCAGGCGCTTTTTTAGATACCGCTCGAACATCGGACCAATGCCCTCCCACGCCGCCACCTTTGACGGACAACCATCTGAGCTCTGCGGAGTGGTCGATAAGGCCTTCCAGGCTATCTGGTACGTACGTCAGAAAGCATGATATAGGTAGGGCCTTAACAGGCTCATTTGGTAGGGGGGCGTTCGATAAAACTGGTGAAGAGTACATGAACCAACCCTTGGATACGTAATCATATATGCGTTGAGCAAGATCTGTATCACCATCAGAATAAGCCAGTGCAGCGCGAGCAAAAGCCTGCTGAGGGGTCTTCTCATCTTCTCTGCAATAATAATCCTTTAATAATTTGAGAGATTGCTCTGATAGCAAATTATCTCTTTTTTTGTCAATACGCAACCCAAGGTGTTGCATGTGTCTCTCCTTATTTCTTTTTCTTCTTCATTCGCCTGATTTTTTCAAAAAGATTCGTCATTTTTGTTTCAACAATTATTCGGTGGGCCTTTCTTCTATTCCTTGCCCTTTCGCTTTTCTGCATCCTTTCACCGCGATCTTGCATAACAATCTCCTTATTTTGAATGAGGTGGTTTCTTTACCTCCACAAACCACTCGTGTTTCCTCGACACAGGGTTGAACTTTTTCTGTCTAAATTTTTCAGGGTACTTTTTGTTTTTGTAAACTGTATAATGATAGTCGTGAGACTCCCTAGTTTGACCTTCGGGAATCAAGTAGACTATATCCTTATCTTTTCTTGCCATAATCTAATCCTCAACTATTGACGTATTTGTCTATTGTAGGGTATATCAAGTGGATGGCCCGAGCGACTTCTTGGGCCAATTCGATGTGTTCTTTCTGCGTTCCATTTGCACTTCGTAGATCTATATAGTGCATCCAAGATCGAAGAGTTCCGTTGACATAGAGCCGTGAGACCATAAGGCCTTCTGGTAGGACAGCACGGGCTTGCTCTTTGGCAATACCCATTTCAATTGCCCAATTATAGGCGTCTTTAGCAGACTCGATTACCTCTTGTTGCTTGGCATCCCATGCAACTTGTAATACTTGATCTTGAGTCTCAATACTATTTTGCCGATTCTTTGGATCTTGAAATCGTGCTTCTCTTACAACAAATTCTAAATCTTCGGTTGGATTGGCGTAACGCTGAGAGAATTCTTGAAATGAGAAGCTTCTATGTCGTATCAACTGACGAGCAATATCTCTGGTCGTTTCGACCTCAAGACAGACGGACACCATTTCAAAGGGCGACCAATGTTTGTGCTTTGCCAGATAGTTCAGAAGCTTCTCAGATGTTTCGGTATTCATCTGATTAGATGGATTGGATACTCTAGCGCAGTAGGCTACTAGATCTTGAATGTCGGATAGCTCTCCGAATTCACCTTCTGCTGCTTGAGAATAGCTGAGTAGTTTTGCTTTCATCGCTTTCTCCATGATGTAAATTTGAGCTTGGCTTCGAGGCCAGAATAGGTATTTGCCTTTATTATTGATTCCACATTTGCCCCATTAAGAAACATCTCGTTAATATCCTTTCCTAATACATTGCCTGGCCAAATACAGATCTTATGGCCAGAGTTAATCACTTTTTCCATCCTCATATGAATCTCTCGATTACGAGGTTCAGCATCGAATACAAATACAGCATTTTCGATTTTTTCAAGTCCCTTTGTATTCCCATCAGCACCAGCCATGGCCACTGCATTACTGAGAAAGAAACTATCAATTGCACCTTCAACGACATAATATGTCTGATTGAAGTTCACCTTATCAAGTCCAAAGATTTTTGGTCTCTCTTCAAACATGATAGTGATGTAACGAAGATTGGTATTAGGATCAAAGCTTCTGGCTGAGACTCCAAAGACCTTTTTATCTTCGTCTAGGAAAGGCAACACCAAACGGGGCTCGTCTTTTTCTACGTTGGTAAACTTGTCGGGTATCGTCTCGTTGATCCACGACTTAAATTTCGGAGCGTAATAGATCCGATAATGTTGATTCGTAGGAATTTGCCTCTTTTTTATATAGGAGTTCACCGGGTGATCATGCCGGAGTTGACTGATCTTTTTGATCTTTTTTAATGGATCTTTTTTATCGAAGACGGGAGGTGAAAATGAATGCTCCGATAATGGTTTAGTATCAGATGCTTTCTTGACATACTTCTCGGCGACCCAAGAATTGTAAGCTAACACATCGATAGTCTTGAGAAAATGACCAAATGAATGGCTGGCGCCACAGTTGTGGCAATAGTAAAAGAATTTATTATCTCTTTCGAGAAGCCAGCCCCGGGCCTTGGAACGAGATTTCTGTGAATCTCCACAAATGGGACATCGGAAGTTTATCTTATAGGGATTGGTAGATCGTATACGAAACCGATCTAGCCGTGCACCCAAGGCCTGAGCGTGATGCAAATCAACGAAATCAACCATAATGTATAGGTATGTTTTTAAGAGAGGGCTATCATATCACAATGACGGCTAGATGTCAACCAAAAAGTTCTAAAAGATTGGTCGTCCCTGGTCCTGCAAAGAATATGATGACAGCGATCATTCCTAGAGCATACCATTTTGATTGCTCTAGTTTTCGGACGCGCTCTTCCATCTCATCAGATATTTTGGTTACCTGGGCCAGCATTTGTGTATGCCGCTTTTCGTTCCAGAGTTTCACCTCATTTGCAAGGGCTGCATGATCTTTATGAGCAGTATTCACTCTATCTTGCATATCTTCAGCAAATTCTTCTTTGAAATCATCGAGCTGTTCTTTGAGGGCTAGTCGTCCTTCGAGGCTTTCTTTCTTTGCCTCGGCCAGTCGTTGATCGGTATAGGATAATTTAGAATCAAAATTGGCCAGGAGCTGTTGTTGTACCGCCAGTAATTTAGCTATTTCAGACATTTCATCAACAACATGATCTACCTTATCAAAGAACCTCTCAATTTGCTTGATATCTTTTTTGATAATGGCGATATCCACCTTCAGATCATTCAATTCTTGATCCATTGGGGGTTCCTCTTGTTAACGTGATCACCGAACACATGTCAACATACCTATTTATTAACAGAGGATTATTTAGAGAAAATTAATTTTGCTCTTCGTTATGCTCTAACCACTCTTCGGCAGTAGTTCCTTCGGACTCTGTCGTAGCTTCCCTGTAGTAGAGAATAAGTTCTTTTTGTTGTCGAACATACCGTCTGACCTCTTGGAAGTTCTCAGCCATCTTTTCATAACCATCAGGGGTAAGAGCAAAGACGACAAACTGGCCGTCAAGCATTTTCTCGATCTTCTTGATCTGTTCTTCTAGGTTATCTTCGGTGATAACAAAGAAGTTTACATTGAGTAAATCAATCTCTTGAGGAAGAGGTGGTTGATAAATGCGTAGAGGTACCTTTTCAGTTACAGTTACGATTTGAGGTTCTGGTGGAATAAATTCTTGTTCTGGGCCCCACTCAAGGCGAGGCACCCAAGAGCATCCTTGCAGGAGAGCAACAATAATAACACTACTTAAAAGTTTCACTAATATACTCCGATAATTCATCAATGTCAATAGGTGTAAGCATACCGGCTTGACTCCACATCATGGCACTCTGTCTGCCCACACGTTCACCTGCCTTATATGCATTCAGTCGCTGTCTTAGATAATCAGCAGTCTGACCAGCAAGAGCAGGACCGACCCCACCTTCACCTTTCATACCATGACAGGCAATACAACCATTCCAAGAAGAAGGCGCGGTTGCCACCTCTTCTACCGGCGCGGCTTCTTGGCCAGCAATGGCCACATTAGGTTTGAATAGATTATATTCTACGGTCTTTCGATCGGCAGGATCATCTGGCCCCATCATTGGGGTTACTCTCGTCCCGAATATCTTGTTCGGGTCGCATGCCGTCAGCAGGAGTGTCGCTATCATCAGCATCCATAAGTTCTTTTGTATCATCTTCTAGCATCCTAAATACTTTTTCAGTTCCATTGTTAATTCGCGTCTCAATCATACCCGGTTTAGCACGAGCAAGACGTGTCAAGTTGTGGTCCTTAAAGACCTTCATATAATTCGATTTCTCTTTTGCCAACTCGTTATTCGCCAAGGTAAGCTTGTTCATTGCCTCACCTTGTTTCTTGGCATTTTCTTCTGCTGCTTTGAGAGATGCTTGCGCAGTATTGACAGCAAGCTCTAATTGGACTTGATTTTCTTTGAGTGTACGATTGTTTGCCTCTAATTGGGCATTCTTCGCTTCAAGATTGGATACTGTAACCTGGTGGTAGGCATACCCACCACCAAGCACAGCCAGAAGGGAGAATAATAAAATTAGCTTCAAATAAGCCATAATATAATTCTATATTTTATTTACAGTGTTGAGCGTACAGGCCTTTGAATTTACCTTCACTGCAACCATATTTTTCTTTCATCTTGGCATACATTTCATGCTTGCCACAACCACCGGCGTGAAGTTTGACCATCTCTGCAGCCATTTTCTCTTCATCTTCTTCATGATCATCGTCGTCGTCATCGTCTTCGTCGTCTTCGTGCTCACCTTCAACAATGACTGATTCTTTGACTTCTTTTTTGATTTTGCCAGTACCGTCACACTCGGGGCACTCGATCTTATCACCATTTTCGTCTTCGTGATAGCCCATGCCTTCGCAATGAGGACAATCTTCTTCTTCGTCTTCGACTACCTTTTTCTTACCTTCGGTCATCTGCTCATATTTTGCTTCAATCGCAGACTGAAGTCGGCTATTCATTTCTTCTTCGAAAGCCGCCTTAAGGGCTAATGGATCATTTTCCATTGCTTTCTTTACGATGTTTTCAATAGACATTTCTATCTCCTAGTAGAT
>Ga0181564_10000361_pt1 | contig 39336 bp, 36 predicted proteins | sample 011ome_24_FD_134512 | JGI IMG/M metagenome (GOLD analysis project Ga0181564, IMG submission 134512) | Coastal salt marsh microbial communities from the Groves Creek Marsh, Skidaway Island, Georgia - 011513CT metaG (megahit assembly) | ecosystem: Environmental > Aquatic > Marine > Intertidal... | reverse complement strand
GGCAAGGGAGATGCAAGAATAAATCGAATTCTCATAACCAGAGGAAAAAATCAATTCCTTGACAAGATTCCTGGTTTCATTTGGCCCGGCAGGGCATTCTTTCGTACAAATAGATTTAAGAACTGGCTTCCAGAACGAGGCAAGTTGCCCGTCCCCATGGGCATATTCCAAGGCCAAATTTTGATGGACCTGGATCATCCGAGCCATCCCTTCCGCTCGCTCGATGTAACGGCTCATCCAATATAGATTATCTGCAACCCGAGAAAGCATGACTTAAAAATCCTTCAGGACCCAGGTGTCCTTACTCCCCCCCCCCTGTGAAGAATTTACCACTAGGGAACCCTCCCGTAGGGCTACACGGGTTAATCCACCAGGAACAATTTCAATATCCTCACCGTAGAGAATAAAGGGGCGTAAATCGACATGTCTGCCGGAGATGCCCTCCTCACAAAAAGTGGGATGGCGGGATAATGAAACAATCGGTTGGGCGATATACTCCCTTGGGTGCTTCTCGATCAAACGAGCAAATTCCTCTCTTTCCTTAGCTGTGGAGTGACTGCCTATTAGCATTCCATAACCACCGGACTCATTCGCCGCCTTAACTACCAGATTTTCGAGGTTGGCCAAAACATGCGATCGATCTGCATCACGCCAGCACAAGTAAGTCGGAACATTATCTAGGATAGGATCCTGATCGAGGTAGTATTTGATAATCTCCGGCACATAGGCATAGGTTACCTTATCATCGGCAACACCGGCGCCCACCGCATTAGCTACAGCGACATTTCCCTTGAGGTACGCATCCATTAATCCGGGTACGCCCAACATCGACTCTTCCTTAAAGACGAGGGGGTCTAAGAAGTCATCATCCAGCCTTCGGTAGATCACATCCACCTGAACGAGGCCACGGGTCGTCCTCATATAAATACACGAATCAATCGCGATTAGGTCATTGCCCTCCACAATCTCGATCCCCATCTGACGGGCAAGAAAAGTATGCTCAAAATAGGCACTATTGTACACTCCTGGCGTTAGCAAAACACAAACAGGCTTCTGGGATTTGCGGGGGGACAAGTACTCCAGTGTGCGCAAGAGTAAATCCGGATAAGCCTCCACTGGTCGGACCGACATACCCCCAAAAGTCTGTGGAAATGCCCGCTTCATAATCTCCCGGTTTTCGAGCAGGTAGGAGGCCCCAGAGGGACAGCGTGCATTATCTTCAAGCACTAAGTACTTACCTTCCTCATCACGGATAAGGTCGGTTCCACAGATGTGGGTATAAACGCCCTGTGGCGGCTCGAAGCCAACCATCTGAGGGCGGTAATTTTTTGAAGAGTTGACAATCTCCTCAGGGATTACGCCATCGTTAATTATTTTTCGTCCGTGGTAGATATCATTGAGAAATAAATTGAGGGCGAGCACTCGTTGCCGCAGGCCATTTTCAATAATCTTCCATTCACTTTCGGGAATGACGCGGGGAATGAGATCGAAGGGAAAAATTCGTTCAGTACCTCCCTCATCGCCATAAACCGTGAAGGTAATTCCATGCTCGAGAAAGGAGGAGTCGGCTTGCTGCCTTCTCTCTGAGATTTCTTTTTCGGTCAAACGGTCAATCCGTTGATAGATTTTTTCGTAATGTGCCCTCGGAATGAGGGGTTCTGCCTGGGCGAACATCTCGTCAAAAAAATGATCGGTTTTATATCCGTCAAACTGGCAGGGGTTACTCATCAAATTACTTATTTTCTTAAGAGGCAATTCTTGCGCCACTATACGGGATTGGAAAGGCCTTTGTTATTTTTTTTACCTATCACTGGCTATTTTGCCCAGATTTCTTTGCTGTGAGAAAAGAAACTGCTGAGCCAGCCCAGCATGCGAGCCAAAGTGAATCCTTGCAAATTCCCGCATCTGCCCGACGGTCCAGCCCCTCATTCCATACTGTTTCTGCAAAGATTGCAGTATCCAGGTATCGATGGGAAAAGCCTCGGTTTTCTCACCACCAAAAAGGAGCACACAATCCGCCACCTTGGGCCCCACGCCGGGAAGCTCCATTAGGAGTCTGTGGGCTTCCTCATAGGGCTGTTCTCTCACATTTTCCAGGAACTCGGGCCTTTCTTGCAAAAACCCTGCAGTTCCCACCAAGTATTTTGCCCGGTAGCCCATGCCCAGCTCTCGAGCATCTGATTCACTCAATGCAGTAAGCCTCGGCCAACCAGGGAAAGCATAGTTTTCACTACCTAAGTCTTCACCCAGTAAACTGTGAATCTTTCTGCATAGCTGCCTGATTTGGGGAATGCTCTTGGCCGAACTCAATAGAAAAACCAATAGCACTTCATCCAAGCGCTGACGCAAGATTCGTAATCCAGGAAATCCATGGATTGCTTTTTTTAAGACCTCATCTGTTCGCCAAGGCAGGTCATCGACCGCAGACGTATAGGAATCATCCAGCCATAGATAATCAAGGATGCTTTCTTCGGTAATCGCCGCCCCGCCTGCTTGCCGCCAGCTGAGCTGTCCGTCTGTCCATTTCAGATCGACTATCGAACGGTCAATCACTCCCGTCCAAATATTGTGCGGCAAAGAGGTCCACGCGAAACTTTGTCCGCCGACCAAGGTTTCATCGAGCCCCGCAAGGGACAGAAGATGCTTTTGCCCAATCGGCCTCCATAGAGAGGTCATTTAAGTGGAGAGAAGAAGGTCATTTGGACCAAAGAAAGCTCTGGTTCTGAGCAATCTCCCGGCCTTCCCCATCCAGCAACTTGAGGCACCAGGCAAGGGGCTGAACGGATTGCCCCGACCAGTCTTCTCCAGTAAGTCCTATAAAAACTTCCTTCCCAAAAATATTTGGATTCTCTATCGGAATTTGTTTGGTTCGAGGGCGGGGGACATGGGGCATTACCCAATCCAGGCTCCAAAGCATTTGAGTCGGTATCTTTGCAACGGAGCCACTCACTTTTACAACAAGGTAAAAACCCGCACGGCTCGCATCGCTTGATCGGCAATATACCTTGATTCCCTCATATTCCGCACCAGAAAAAAACTCAGGGATTCTTAGAAATGCGTCTTTGGGGAAAAAATCTTTTTTTCTGACTTCCAAGTTGACCCTAGCTTCCAAGCAGAAAGTCAGGGATAGAAAGAAAAATAGGAAAGATGCGGGATTGTAAGAGATGCCCCGCATGGAAAAAATTAAGGGATATTACTCAGCCTCGGAGGCAGGTGCCTCTTCGGGTTTTGCAGCCTTTGGAGCACCAGTTTCGGGCCCGAGAACATCCTCTGCTGTTGCAACATCCGAGGACTTTACTTCAGCAGCTGCAATGGTGGTTTCTTCTTTAGCCGCAGGTTTCTTAGGAACGGACTTGGAGGCCTTTTTTGCTGGCTTTGCTTTGGCGGCTGCTTTTTTAGGTGTCGCTACCATAAGGGCTTTTTTACGACGTGCAAGGTAGGCGACACGACGACGGCGCTTAATCAATTTATTGTATTGTTTACTCATGTGAAAAAAAATGATCTAGAGAAGAAGACGGGGGTTGGCAAGCTCAGGTAACCGCGACCGGTTGGCCTGTCTTTGCTGATTGATAGGTTGCATCGATAATCTTCATGAGGGCCAGAGCCTGGTCCGGTGTATTCAGGGGGGCTTCTACGCCCTCCAGGGAAAGGGCAAAGTTTTGGGCCGAGCGAATCCGCCCCATGTCTTCGCACTCCTCGACCACAATGGACCGGTTGACCGAACGGCCATGTTCCTGAAAGTAAAGCTCACAGTCATCTTCAGCGGTGGCGTCAATCCCATCCCGGCCAAACAACCGGCGCACCATTCCACCCGCTTGGGTGCCTTGAAAGGTGACGGAAACTTCCTCCCGCTTGATCATCTCCGCCCAAGAGACCTGAAAGCCAAGAACCTGTCCGCTCTGAAATGTAACGAATCCATGGGCTGCACTCTCCACATCAGTGACCCCGTCGGCCACATCGGGAATGCCCCACGGGCCCTTGAATCCCTTGTCCTGAATGAAGTCGTCAAAGGTTTGGGCCAATACATGGCTGGGCTCGGGGTAGTCCATGTAGAAAAGAGCTAGGTCGATCATGTGGAGCAAGTCGATCAGCGGACCGCCCCCGGACTGGGAACAGTTGGTGAACCACCCACCAAAACCGGGTATGCCCGTCCGTCGTATCCATTTAGCTTGAGCGGAATTGATTTGGCCAATTTTTCCGGATTCCAGATAACTGCGCATGGCATAGGACTCGGGCCTCGCCCGGTTGTTAAAATTAAACATCAGGGTCTTACCCGCGGCTTCCGCCGCCTGCTTCATTTCCGCAACCTCTGTGGCATTGAGGGCCGGCGGCTTTTCGCAAAATACATGCTTGCCCGCGTTCAGAGCCTGGATAGCAAGGGGCTTGTGGGTACGATTGGGAGTAATGATGCTAATCGCATCCAAATCAGACAACTCCTCGAGCATCTTTTGCGAATCGGCAAACACATGCTTAGCTCCATAGGTTTTTGCCGCCTTCTGAGCCGCCTCCTGGTTCATATCGCAGATGGCCACGATTTCTCCTCCGCCCGCTTGAAAGCCGGGGGCATGATACTGGAGCATGCCACCTGCTCCGATGATTCCTATTTTTTGAGCCATAAAACTAGATCTTAAGTGATGATAAGGTTACTTGGGAATAGATGGGAACTTGACCCACTTTTGTTTGGAATTGGAGCTTTTGACCACCGTTTCGATAAAGGCCATACCGATGATCCCGTCCCGGATGTCGGGGTAATCGTACCCGGACTTGCGGGGAAACTTTCCGTCAATCTCGTCCCGTATGGCCACGGCAGCGGAATTGTAAACATTGGCAAACGCTTCGATAAATCCCTCCGGGTGACCAAATGGAATACGGGTATGATCGGCTGCCGCCCCGGTAACATATCCATTTCCACGGCGGTACACCTGGCGGGGTTCACGGGCGTCCTTGACGATCAAGTCATTGGGTTCCTCCTGGTGCCACTCGAGCGATTTTTTGGTGCCGTATACACGGATGTTTAAATTGTTCTCATCCCCATTGGATACCTGGGACGCATAGATGATGCCCCGAGCTCCTCCCTTAAAGCGGACGAGCACATTGCCATCATCGTCCAACTTACGACCCGGTATATTGACCGAAAGGTCGGCACAGAGGGAATCAATCTCCAGGCCACTGATGTAGTGGACAAGGTTTTCCGCGTGTGTGCCAATGTCTCCCATACAGTTGGAGATACCGGCCACCTTGGGATCGGCCCGCCAGTTGGCAATCGACTTATCCTCCCCGGTCAGAGCGGTGATGGCATAGCCCTGCGGGTATTCGCACACCACCTTGATAATTTTTCCAAGCTCTCCTTTTTGTACCATTTGCCGGGCCAGCTTGACCATGGGATAGCCGGTATAATTATGAGTCAGTGCGAAAACTTTTTTACTCTTGGCAACGATCTTCTTCAGTTCCCGTGCCTCTGCCAAGGTAAAGGTAGCCGGCTTGTCACAGATCACATTGATACCTGCCTGCAGAAATGTTTTCGCCACTTCGAAGTGCAGATGGTTGCGCACAACCACAGAGACGAAATCGATCCTCTCACCCAGCGGCAGAGCACTCTCTTTATCAGCCATTTCCTGGTAAGATGAATAGGTGCGTGAAGGATGGATAAAGAAATCCTTGCCGGAAAGAGCGGACTTTTTCGGATCGGAGGAAAAAGCTCCCGCCACCAATTCGATCTGCCCATCCAAAGCAGCGGCTCGGCGATGCACCCCGCCGATGAAGGCACCACGCCCTCCACCTACCATGCCCATGCGAAGTCTTCTATTTTTCATAAATCTATTCTATTTACTGGTTTTCTTTATCAAACGCAGAATCAAAGGCCATTTCATTAGGCTTGAAATCGAGTTTCTTGACAAAGGCACAGGATTCTTCTGCTCCATGGAAGCGATCCATCCGGCTATCCTCCCACTCCACAGATAGAGGTCCGGCATAACCGATGTCATTGAGAGCAATAATGATCTCCTCGAATTTCACATCTCCACGACCTATCGAACGGAAATCCCAATAACGGCGAGGATCCGCAAAGGTAGTATGACCTCCGAACACCCCTACAGTTCCGTCCCCGTGCCCCCACCAGGCATCTTTCATGTGGGCATGGTAAATACGGTCCGGGAAGGTTCGGATAAACTTCACATAATCAACCCCCTGATACCCGAGGTGGGAAGGATCATAATTAAAACCAAATCTTTTGTGCCCTTTGACTGCTTCAATCGCCCGCTGAGCACTTGCAGTATCAAAGGCGATTTCTGTGGGATGTACCTCCAAAGCAAAATTCACTTTTTGTTTTTCGAACTCATTTAAAATAGGACCAAACCTTTTAGCGAAATCTTGAAAACCTTTTTCCCAGTAAGCCTGATCCGTTGGCGGGAACGCGTAGATAGAATGCCAAATACTTGATCCGGTAAAACCATTTACCACCGCTGGGAAATCATCTTTTTTACCCCGGCCGGGCTTCGCATTGATAAAGTTTCGGCAAGCCTTGGCTGTTTTAGCCAATTTCTTCGCGGCACGTTTCCGAACCTTCTCTGGTTCCCCTTCACCCCAAACATCGGCAGGAAGAATTGCTTTGTGGCGTTCATCAATTAAATCACATACGGCCTGTCCAACCAGATGACTCGATATCGCAAAAGAGGTTAATCCATGATCACTGAGAATCTCCCACCTTTCCTGGCAGTATTTTTTGGATACTGCGGCTTGATCTACATCGAAGTGGTCGCCCCAACAGGCAAGCTCCAATCCATCATATCCCATTTGAGATGCTTTAGCTGCAAGGTCGGGCAAAGAGAGGTCGGCCCATTGACCGGTAAAAAGGGTAACATTTCTAGGCATGGCTGATTGTTTTTATAGGTTTGTTCTAAGGGTAAGCTATTTTGTTTCTCAAAATCATATCTTTGTGGGCAACCTCTTTTTTTTTTGCTCTCCATCCCCTTTTCCATCAACAACTATTTTTTCAGCAGTTTTGGAACCGAGATTAAGGATCATTTTCAGACCCACTTTGATTTGCATGGTATCGGCAATGCGGTCGAGCTGAATCACTTCGATTTTACTCCCCGGCAAAAGTTTGTTTTTCCTCGCAAATTTCAAAAATTCTCTGCTTTGGTCCTGGATCGATTCTATCTTGGCAGATTGGCCAACCACACAGTCAAGCAGAGTTAAATCAGAGGCTTCAGGCATTTTTCCCTGGGCTGTGGGGATAGGGTCTCCATGGGGGTCATGGGTGGGTCGGCCCAAAAATTCATCCAGTTTCTCAAGGACTTTCTCAGAAATCGAATGCTCCAATTCCTCTGCTTCATCGTGGATTTCTCCCCAATCCAGATCGAGGGTTTCCACTAAAAATGTTTCCAATAAACGATGCCGGCGAAGCATGCTCATACCTAACTTCCGTCCCGCCGCGGTCAACTGCACCCCCTTGCGCGGTCGGTACTCGACCAACCCTTTTACCTTCATGTTCTTAACCATGGTTGTGGCAGTACCGGCGGTGACACCGAGGCACTCCGCAACTTTACCCATGGCTACCTCCGCCCCGTCCGAATGCATAGATTCAACCAGGATTTGCTTAAGATAATTTTCGACCGTCGGGCTAGGCATGGTTTTGAACAAATCTACACCCTGCTCTTGACTGTCCTTATTTTCAAGCCTATTTATTATTACTTTGATTAATCAAAGTGAAATATTTCAACAGTCAACACAAAATCCGCCGAACCTTTTTAGTCGGACTACTGTCCAGCATGCTCGGTCTGCTCATCGGTGGCTGCGGAAAAGATGGTCTTGATCCGGAAAACGAGCAACAGGTCTTACAGGTCTTGGCCACCACCACCCATCTGGCTGACCTGGCCAGGCAGATAGGGGGAAATAAAATTGCCGTCTCCTCCCTAATGAAACCCGGGGTGGACCCCCACTCCTTCCGGGCATCCGCCCAGGATATCAACCGTCTGCACAGGGCTGATCTTGTTCTTTATCATGGGTTGGCCCTGGAGGGAAAAATCGCCCAGGTACTGGAGGGGGCGAAAAATTCAGGGCATGCCTATTTTTCTCCCTGCGAGGAAGTCTCCTCTGGCTTATTAATTTACGCGGGGGATGCCAACCAATCGATTGACCCGCACATCTGGTTTTCCCCGGACTTGTGGATCGCCTGTGCCCGTGCCTTTTCGCATCGATTGGCCAATGTCCTACCGGAGTATGAGGAAAATTTTCAGGGTAATTTGATAGCCTTTGAAAACTCCGTCAGGCAAATAGATCAATGGGGGCAGTCCCTGATGCTATCCATTCCCGAACACCGGCGGGTTCTTATCACCAGTCACGACGCCTTTCAGTATTTCGGGCAGCATTTTCAGGTGAAGGTGGTCGGACTGCAGGGAATCAATACTCTAGTGGAGGCAGGACTGGCGGACCGGACCAATTTGGTCGACTTCATCCGCCGGCACCAGTCTCCCGCTCTTTTCGTGGAGAGCAGCGTCAACCCGAAAGCCCTTGAGGAAATTGCCAAGGAATCTGGTGCGGTGATCGGGGGGACGCTCTTTTCCGATGCCCTCGGAACTGAGGATCAAACAATCACTGGAATAGAAGGAAAGCCCCTCTCGGCGGCCACCTGGCAGGGTATGATGACTCATAATTTAAGCACCATTGCAAAGGCTCTGAAAAAACAGCCGTGAACGACCATTTGCCCATCCCGCTCGAGGTTCACGACCTCACCGTGGCCTATCAAAAAAAACCGGTTCTCTATGGGATCGACCTAGAGGTAAAGGCCGGTTCCCTTATAGGTATCATCGGGCCTAATGGAGCCGGCAAATCCACCCTGATCAAGACCATCATGGGGCAGATGAAGCCCGAGGATGGATATGTTAAGATTTTTGGACAAAGCGGACGGAAGGCAGTCACCCGTGTTGGCTATGTTCCTCAGAGGGAAAGCGTGGATTGGGATTTTCCTGTCACCGCAATGGATGTAGTCCTGATGGGTAGGTTCGGTCATCTCGGCTGGATGAAGCGGATTGGCCAACGCGACCGCTCATTTGCTTGGAAATGCCTTGAGCAGATGAATATGCTGCCCTACGCCGACCGACAAATTGGCAATCTTTCCGGCGGACAGCAGCAACGGGTATTTCTTGCCCGTGCCCTTGCCCAGCAAAGCGATCTCTACCTGATGGACGAACCTTTTGAAGGAGTCGATGCAATCACGGAAAAAGCGATTGTCGATTTGCTCAAATCTTTGCGCGACCAGGGAAAGACCCTGATCGTGGTACATCACGATCTCTCCACCGCAAGAGAATACTTCGATCAACTGGCTCTGCTCAATTTGCGGCTGGTGGCATTTGGGCAAACGGAGGAGGTTTTTACCCACGAGCTATTGCAAAGGACCTATGGAGGGAAACTGACCCTTCTTTCCGAGGTGGGCAGCCGCAAGGTGGATCCCCAGCATCCACCCGTTCCCATCTCCTGAGAGTTGAGCATGAATAGAAAATGGGCCATGGGGTTGCTCCTTGCCTTGGTGCTTCTCCCCAGGACTGAACTGCTGTGGGCGGCTCCCATCTCCTCCGAAAACGGGGGTGACTGGCTGGAGCGAGCGGCCCGCTTCCTCCGCCTCGAAGACCCCTCCTTGCAAGTATTTTTGCTCGGGGCCATCCTCATCGGGACAAATTGCGGCCTGATGGGCGGGTATGTGGTCAGCCGCCGACTTTCGATGTTTGGAGACACTCTCTCCCATGCCGTCCTTCCTGGCATTGCCGTGGGCTTCATGGTCGCTCAAACTAGAAATGAGACCGCCCTGATGCTCGGTGCCACCCTTTCAGGATTTATTGGGGTAGGCATGATTTCCCTGCTCAAAAGGCACACTAAGATGAAGGAGGACAGCGCCATGGGCCTGGTCCTCTCCGGGTTTTATGCCCTGGGCATCTGCCTGATCACCCAGCTTCAGCAGTCTTCCGGTGGAGGCATGGCCGGGCTGGAGAGCTATTTATTTGGTGCCCTGGTATCCCTGTCGGGCAACGATCTCCCTCCCTTATTTCTCTGCCTGGGCTTGATCGTCCTGACCTTCATTTTATTGAGCAAGGAATTACTCCTGAGTGGTTTCGATCCTACTTTCGCCCGCTCCGTTGGTCTTCCGGTTGACCTTTTGCAGTTTTTCATCTGGATCTTGCTGGCCTTTTGCATTGTTTGCTCTTTGCAACTCATTGGCGTGGTTTTGGTTTCCGCCTTGCTGATTATCCCGGCGGCCACCGCTGGCCTGCTCACGCACAAGATGAACCGCCTGCTTGTTTTGTCCGCAATAATTGGCGCGGTTACCGGTGTCTTGGGTTGCTTTCTCTCCTTCCTTGGTGATCGTCTGCCCGCGGGTCCGGTTATCGTCCTCTGCTCCACCCTCTTTTTTTTGGGGGTACTTTTTTTCGGCCCCTCCCGGGGGATGATTCCCTCCTGGATCCGGGCAAGGAAAAGGAGCCACCGAATCCGTCTGGAAAACACCCTCAAGGCGTGCTATCAGGTATTGGAGGACAGCTCCTTTGCCAGCCAGTCCTTTCCTCAGGGTGCCCTGGCCCGCAGGCGACGTACCAGTGACGGGGAAATTGAGCAGGAAGTCGAGACCTTGGTTCGGGAGGGCTTTGCCAGCCGCCTGAATCCGCCCGTGGAGGAGAAATCCGGACTGCCTGGTGAAACCCTAATTTCTCTCACCCCAAAGGGCTGGGAACTGGCTTGCAGAATGATCCGTAACCATCGCCTTTGGGAACTTTATCTCACCCAGGAAGCGTCCTATCCGCCAGACCATGTACACGACGATGCCGAGAAGATTGAACACATAATTGGAGAAAAAACCGTTCGCAGGCTGGAGCGGGTTCTGTCCAATCCCCAGCATGACCCTCATGGCAAGCTGATCCCCAGCCAGCACGACATTAAACGCGGTTGGGTCTCGCCGCCACTTCCGACCCGGCAGGATGGATAACTTATCCGATGGGTGGATGGCCGTATGGGCCACAGATGAGCAAATTATCTGGAATTTAAAGATTGTTTTTATGGGCATGATGGTTTGCCTGAGTTGCGGAGTGGTAGGATGCTTTGTGGTTCTTCGGCGGATGGCCCTGCTTGGGGATGCGGTCAGCCATGGCATTCTCCCCGGCATTGTTCTTGCCTATCTTCTTTCCGGCACACTCTCTCTCGGCCCCTTGTGGTTGGGCGCTTGCCTCGCGGGCTTGGGGTGCGGAGCCTGTATCGAATGGTTAAGGCGGTACACTCCCCTTCGGGAGGATGCGGCCATGGGCCTGACTTTCACCTCTTTTTTTGCCCTCGGCATCGTTCTCTTAAGCATGGAAGCAGGCAATGTTCACTTGGACCCTGCCTGTATATTGTATGGAGAAATTGGGCTGACTCCACTCGCACCGGACCTGCAAATTGGCACTTTTTCCTTGGGCAACTCCGCCCTTTGGTCCATGGGCATGGTTTGCCTGATCACCCTTGTCTCGGCTGGCTGCTTTTACCGGTTTCTCCTGGTGACGAGTTTTGACGAAAGCCTTGCCCGCACCCTCGGTATGCCCGTCTGGTCGGTGCAGTACGGCCTGATGCTAATGCTCGCACTGGTGGTGGTGGCATCTTTTGAATCAGTGGGGGTAATCCTAGTCCTGGCGATGATGATCCTCCCCCCGGTCTCTTCCGCTTTTCTTTTCGATCGCTTGCCAGGCATGTTGATTAGTTGCCTGCCCCTCTCCCTACTCTATTCACTGGGCGGTCTCCATCTTGCCTACTGGATGAACTTCCCCATCGCTGCATCCATCGCCCTGACGGGCATAATCCTCTTTTTGCCTTGCTGCCTCTTTGGGCCCAAAGGGGGCATCTTACGGAGGAAAGGGCAAAGGAAGATGGAACAGGAAGCCTTGGCTGACTCAGTCGTCAAGCGGGCATAAAAAAAGCCCCCGTCTCCGGAGGCTTTAAAAGATTTATCCAGGCTTAATTACTTCTTGGCCAGGGCAATTTTGGAGGCTTTTTTGCTAGAGCAGTTGCAACCATCGATTGCGACCTTATCCCCTTCGGCCAATTTGGTGGGGCATTCAAATCCATCAAGTTCGGTCTTACTGGAGACTTGAACCTTTTTATCCTTTTTTCCCTGCTTTACGGTGAGGGTCTTGGAGTCTGCATCGAAGCTGACGAATTTTCCTTTAATGGTTTTGCTCGGGCATCCGGCAAAAACGGAGGCGGCAAAAAAGAAGCTGGCAAGTATGGTGGCGAGAATTTTCATGATATATATGGGTTGGGGGTTAAGGAACAAATTTACATCTACTTCCAATCCACTATTTCAAAAGAGACAAGAAAGAAGTAATCATTAAGGAATCATTTTTTAATCATGCACCCACTAAACCGGATCTTCTCTTTTTTACTTTATCTTTCCCTTTCCTCCGGGTCCGCCCAATTCTTGCAGGCTCATCCCATCCCGGACCTGCCGGTCTTCGGATCGTTCGATCGCAACGGCACCTCCACTCTTTTGGTGGAGGTGGACCCACGGGCCTTTTCCGAAGATCCGGAAGCCGAACCTTTTCTCACCTCCCTCGCCTTTGCAGATTTTAATCAGTCAAAGCGCAAGCAACTGCTCGAGGAGGCCCAGAAATTGGTCGAGGATTCTCTGCTGATTCGCTTGCATGGAGGAGACTGGCATCTCCCAGACCTGCACTACCGTTTTTCGGAACGGACCTCGGCGGAAGTGCCGGAAGGTCCGGTTCTTTTCGTGGAAGGATCTGCGGAACTTACCCGGGAGAATCAGACCACCTACCAGATCATGGCCAAGGAAACGGCCCGCCTGGATCTAATCTTTACCAACCGAATCAACGGGAAACCTAACCGGCGAGTCAATGTGCTGTTTCCAGGTGAAGAAAGTTTTGTCCTTCCTCTTCCTCCGCTCGACGACATTGGGGCCAAGAACCCAACCAGAACACCAAGTAGGGAAACCAACTCGAGCACCATAGCAGGCAAGGCTTCCGTTTCCGACACTTGGAGCACGGTTGCTTCCTTTTTCAGGCAGGGCTTCGTCCATGTCCTCCCCCTCGGGCTCGATCACATTCTTTTCGTGCTGGGCTTGTTTCTCCTGTCAAGAAAGTGGAAGCCTCTCCTCTATCAGGTGACCTGCTTTACTGTGGCCCATACCATTACGCTTGGCATGGCCACCCTTGGCTGGATATCCGTGCCTGCCCAGGTGGTCGAACCAATCATCGCCGCAAGTATTGCCTTCGTTGCTTTGGAAAATATTTTCTTTCCCGCCTACCATTTGCGTCGCCTCGTAGTGGTCTTTTTCTTTGGCTTAATTCATGGGCTAGGATTTGCCGGTGCCCTCTCCGATCTTAACCTAGACCCCTCGGTGCTGTTGCTTTCCCTTGTCGGATTTAATCTGGGGGTGGAAGGGGGGCAGCTCGCCGTCATTCTTCTCTCCCTAATCGGCACCTATCGCTTTAAAGACGAAAAGTCGTACCGTAGAGGCATCGTCATTCCAGGCTCCCTGCTTATTGCCGGGCTTGGCATTTTCTGGACCATTGAACGGATTCTGAATAGTTAAACCCTGCGGATTCCTCTCCAAAAAACTTTTTCTTTTTTTAATTTTTCTCCGTGCAAATTATTTCTGCCCGAACTAGGGATAACTTATTCTTATAGTTCGCTTATGAAATGCTTATCTATTGCCCAAGGCCTTTCTATTTTCCTCTTGCCTCTTGTTTTGGATGCCAAGGGGCTGCAGCTCTCTCCCGAGGCGCTGGCCAGGGAGGTGGGTAAGATCGACAGAATTCTCCAATCCACCCATGAGCAAAAAGAGATTACTTCACCGCCCAAGCTTTCCAGCACGCTGCTTTTGCGGCGTATTTATCTGAGTGCGGCCGGACGAATTCCCAGCTATCCGGAGTTGGAAAAAATTGCACCGCTTGACCAGCCCGACTTTAAACAAAATTTAATCGACCAGCTTTTGCAATCGCGGGCCTACGACAGCCAGATGTTCAACTGGTGGGCCGATCACCTGCGGGCCAAGACCTATATTATGGGCCAGCCAAATCAGATAGGTGCTGGCTTCCTCTACATAGATTGGTTGAAGGCTCAGGTCTCAGAGAATGTTCCCTATGATGAAATGGCACGCCTAGTGGTCGGCTCGGAGGGATACCCCTGGGAGAATGGTGCCGTAGGATATTACCTAAGGGACGATGGTATGCCCTTGGAAAATATGTCCAACACCGCAGAGCTTTTTCTTGGCACTCAATTAGTATGTGCACAGTGCCACAACCACCCCTTTGACCAGTGGACCCAAATGGAATACTACCAAATGGCCGCCCATACCTATGGCATTATTACCCGCATGCAGGGAAAAACGGTTGATGGAATTAAAAAACTAGCAAAGGACTTCCAAAAACGCACAGAGGGCATGCAGATGATGCCTATGACCTCCAAGCCGGACCAGGCAGAAAAACAGGCACGTGCCTTTCGTCAAGCCGTTCAGGATATGTTGCTGCCCCTTCAATTTGGAGCAAAGCACAAGGATCGTAAGTTAAAGCTACCCCATGATTACAAATATGATGATGGGAAACCCCATCAAGCCATTCAAGCGGGGGTAATTTTTGAAAATGAAGGGGAATTGAATTCTTCCGGATCGAGCGACTTGGTTAACCAATACGCCCGATGGATGACATCTCCCGATAACCCCAGATTTACTAAAGTTGTGGTAAACAGGATTTGGAAAAAAATATTTGGTCGGGGATTGGTTGAGCCCCTGAATGATTGGAGAGAGGATACCGAAGCCTCCATACCTGAGCTCCTCGACCATTTGTCTGGCTTACTCATTCGCTTGGATTACGACTTGAGAGAATTTCAAAGAGTTCTTCTCAACTTGAGTATTTTTGAAAACCAAGCCTTCGACAAGGAATTAGAAGCCTTGACTCCATACTACTTTCAGGCACCCACCCTGCAAAGAATGACAGCAGAGCAGTTATGGGATTCTATACTTACTTTAGCGGTTCCGGACATTGATGACCGAAAGCACAAAGAAGAGGTTCGTTTTCTCCAGACAAAAAAGGAAAACCTCGAAAAGTACCGATTAAAAGTGGAAGGAATGTCATCCGATGAATTGTTTGAAATCGTTAAAGGGGGACGGAAGCAAATCGTGGAAATTCAGAAAGATATGAACTCCATTAATGCGCAAATGAAAGAGGCTGTAGAGCAAGATGATCGCGAATCTCTGGGCAGACTTAAAAAGGCACAAAACGAAATGCGTGATAATCAACGATGGGCCCTCGCCACCCAGATCATGGGGGATGAATTTAATGTTTTTTCGATGTACAAAAACTATCCTCCAAAAAGAAAACGACAACTTTCCGACGAGGAAAAAAGGTATCCCATTTATTTACGCAGAGCATCCGAACAAAATTCGCCGGCAAATGCGGACCATTTCCTGAGAGAGTTTGGCCAGTCAGACCGAGATTTGATTGATAACAGCCGAAAAGATGCATCGATCCCGCAGGTATTAAACCTGATGAATGGAGGCCTACGCTGGAAATTAATTGATAAGCACTCCCCCCTAGCGAAAGCAGTGATTCAAAAAGAAAGACTGGAAGATAAAATTATTACCATCTATGAGGCCATGATGCAAAGGTCTCCCACTGAAATGGAAATGGAGCTTTGTATGAATAGCCTGCCTTTTCCCGATTTGCCCAATGCTGCTGAGCTTAAAGAGTCACACACACCTAAGCAGAAGGAACAAATTCTCCAAAAAGCTAAAAAGCAAAAGGAGCATTATCAAAACCGTGTGCATAATGAACTTCGTCATCTTGCCTGGGCATTGCTCAACACCCGTGAGTTTTCATTTATCCAATAATCGCCATGAGTACCCAAAGTTTTTTTCAATCCGAACTGAACCGTAGAGCTTATTTGAGTTATGCCGCCAAAGGATTTCTTGGCGTTAGTATATTGCCATGGGCAACCAACTTTCCTGCCACTGGTGCGGGTTTGGGACTGAACCGTCCGGTCAATTATGCACCAAAAGCTAAAAATGTTATCTACCTCTACATGTCTGGCGGAATGAGCCACCTGGATACTTTCGATCCCAAAACATCAGAAGTAAGAGGTCCAATGGAGCAAGTGAAAACCAAAACGGACGGCCTTGTCTTGGCAGAGACTCTTCCATTGACGGCTAATCACTCCGACAAAATTGCGGTTATCCGTGGGCTTACCTCAACCAAAGGAGCCCATGAGCAAGGAAATTACTTCATGCACACGAGCTACGATAAAAGAGGTACCATTGTACATCCGAGCATGGGCTCCTGGGTAACCCGTTTGGACGGCCGGTTTAACCCTACCCTGCCAGGTGCAGTGGTTGTCGGCACCGGTAATCAACACCCACTCTCTGGTTTTTTATCCACCCAGCACCAACCCCTAAAAGTTGGAGCACCCGGTAAAGGGCTATCCAACTGCGAACACAAGGGATTTGACGAAAAAACTTTCAATCGAAATTTGAATTTATCAAAAAAGCTAGACCATGCTTTTGTAGAAAAATACGATCTCGCAAAGGTACGCTCCTATGCAGATATGTATGAAGATGCGGTCCGCTTGATGCGAAGTAAAGACTTGGATGCTTTTGACTTAACCCAAGAAACCCAAGCGGTACGCGATGCCTATGGAAGGGATAATTTTGGACAAGGAGTTTTACTGGCCAGAAGGTTGGTTGAAAAACAGGTTCGCTTTGTGGAAGTTCAGCTTGGGGGATGGGATACCCATAACAATAATTATGAGCGTGTGTTTGAAAGGTGCGATATTCTCGACCAAGCACTTTCCGCTTTATTGGATGACCTTCATAAACGTGGTATACTCGAGGAAACCCTCGTGGTGCTGGCCACCGAATTTGGGCGCACCCCAGACTACAATGTCAATGAAGGCAGAGACCATTACCCGAAAGCCTTTTCCTGTATGCTGGCAGGCGGAGGTATTCGAGGTGGGCAGGTATGGGGAGCTACCGATGAGGAAGGCCGCGAAGTCGTGGATGGCATCACCCAGATCCCTGACTTCAATGCAACCATCGCTTATGCCCTTGGGCTTCCGCTCGACGAGATCATCTTTTCTCCTTCGCGCCGGCCTTTTACCCTCGCCGACAAGGGACAGCCCCTAACCCAGCTTTTCTAAGCGGGGGAACCGGAACATTTTTTCATCCTTTCCCAGGTTTCGCGGGTCTTTGGGCTCGACCTTTCTGCCAGCCGTCGGCATGGATGGATAATTTAACCCTTATTCAAACCAATTACCATGAAGTATCTCGCCTGTTTCGCGCTCTTGCTTCCTCTCATCGTGTCCGAAGCCAAACCCACCTCCGAATCCACTGAAAATGTCATCGTCATCGAATTGAAAGACGGTCCTGTCGTCATCGAGACCTTTCCCGATGTCGCCCCCAAGCATGTCGAGCGCATTGAAAAACTAGCCAAAGCAGGCAAGTACGACGGCGTGGCCTTTCACCGAGTCATCGATGGGTTCATGGCCCAAACCGGCGATGTGCAATTCGGCAATGTAAAGGACTTCAGCGAAAGAAGCGTGGGAACGGGTGGTTCCGACCTCCCCGACCTCAAGGAAGAATTCAACGATAAGAAGCACGAGCGAGGCACCTGCTCAATGGCCCGTTCCTCCAGTCCGAACAGTGCCAACAGTCAGTTCTTCATCTGCTTCGACCCAGCCCCTTTTCTCGACAGACAGTATACGGTTTGGGGCCAGGTGATCGAGGGCATGGAGCATGTGGACAAAATTAAAATGGGCTCCAGTCGGAACAACGGTTCGGTCACCGACCCCGATCATATGATCAAAGTAACGGTGGGCATGCCCAACGCAGAACCGAAAGCTAAAAAGAAAGAGTAGATCCTCGCGTCCTTATCGACGAGCTCCCCATAGGTCAGGGATTTGAGCTGATCAATTCCTCGCATTCAAGGTGATAGAGGCCAACGAAAAACTCCTCGTCCCACCGCTCTTCCACGGTTAGGGAGCCCAAGGCACGGATTATCTGGTCCATGAATACCCCGACTCCTTTCTCAGAACGAACCACAACCCAGCCGTTGGCCTCCGGCGCCTGACCAAAACAGCAGCTTAATTGATCGGGCATAAGCAGGAATTCCTTCACCAAATTGCTTTCGTCCACTACTGTGGGAACCATAAAACCCTCGAGGGCCACCTTAGTGCCGTTGAGCTTGCGAATGCTTCGGGGAACGCGACTGGCAAAGCGGGAGAAATCAAACTCCACTCCGTCCGCTTCCCAGTCAATTTCATAGGAAAACTGTGTTAAAGTGGAATAAGTAAGGGCCTGGTACCCCGCTGATTCGTCGTGGGGAGGAAGAAGGTTTATTACGGGTAAAGATTGATTTCCCTCGGTCGAAAGCAAGGTCTGCCCCAAAATAATTTCACCCTCGGTCACGGATTCTGCTAATTGCTCATTGTTTGTTGTATTTATATCATCACGAGGAAGCAGGTTGCTTGCATTTCGGTCATCATCTCCGTCGACCGACTCCGGTAAATTATCCAGAATCGGTTCTCCCACTTCGGTAAATTCGCTGATTGGTGACGATTTCTCTTCGTTCATAGTGCACCCCAAGAAAGGAAGTCCAATCGAAGCAAAGAAGGCGAAAACGAAAAGTGTAAAAAAGGACTGGGTTTTAGGCGGGATCATTTAACCAGAAGGTTGCAGGTTTTGCTGTAGGCTGGTCTTGTAAAGTTGGCGAGCCGGCAACCACGCACTCAATAAACCTAGAAGAAGGATTCCGAGGAAGGTATAAAGTGCGGCCAAGTCGAAAAGGGGCAAATCCATCCCTACCCCTATCTGTAAATGAATGATTGATGACACCGTCAAGGAGAGCAACAGGTACACTGCCAATGACCCAAGAGCTCCGAAAAAGGATAGGATGATTGATTGCCAAAGAATGGAACCGGTTACCACCGAACGGCTGGCTCCCATGCAACGAAGCACGGCGAACTCCCGTCTTCTCTCATGCATGGTCGACCTCAGGGAGGCCAGAATGATCAAGCCACCCACTAGAGCCATGAGGAGAGCCAGTGCGGCAACTGATCGCTCCAGCCAAGAAAAGCGGTTGAAAAAAGAGGAGAGAATTGCCGGAACCGGCCAGGCCAGCGTCGCCTGATCGCCCTGCTTGTTATACTTCACATCCAAAGCCAGCCCCGAGGATCCCTTCAAGTTCAGCAAGACGCCACTAATGGAATTGGCTTCCTCAGGATCATGACCTTCCATCCTCTGCACACCCATCAATGGAATCCATATGACCTGATCGGAAGGGGTGCCGGTCGCCTGCAAAATCCCTACCACCAGGTAGATGTCTTCATGCTTGCGATCCGGGCTGTATTCCAGCCCATGGTAAGGGTGAAAGCGGTCTCCTAATTTAAGCCCCAACTGTTCCGCCACCTGTGCCCCCACCAGTGCCTCCTTGGCATTTGCTGAAAAGATTCTTCCCGGTGGTAAGACCTGATAATTCTTACCCTCTTTCCATTGGTGCTCGATAAACATCTCCGGCATGGTGCCCACCAGCCGGTAACCGAGGTAATTGTCTCCCAAAGCAAAGGGATAGGCCTCGGAAACTCCGGGATGATCCCGAATCATTTCATAGTGGGACCAGTCGAGATTGCCCGGAGAATTTTCCAAATGAAAAAGCGCATTCAGCACAAGTTGCAACTGCGATCCTCTCGCCCCAAGCACCGCATCAAATCCGCAGGCGGACTGGGCAAAAGCCAGCCTCACTGATTGATTGGTTTTCCATGCCCCCAAAAAAAGACCGCCGGCCAAGGCCACGGTAAATACGGTGATGCAGCTAGTGAGCAAATTTTGTCTTATTGCCCGCCAGGCAAGCTTAAGCGAAACCCCATTGTATATCATGCTGAGTCCTCCAGAATCTGGAAAAATTCCTCATTCTTCTTGATTTGGTTGAGCTCTTCCCATCTTAGAGTGTGCTCAAACTGGCGAATCACCCTAGCATCATGACTTACTAAAATGAGCGAGCTCTCCCAGGCCTCGCAGAGGGAGCGAAGCAGGCTCAGGGAACGATCCGTGTTGGCGGGGTCGAGGTTGCCAGTAGGCTCGTCGGCCAGCACAAGTTTGGGCTTATTTACCAATGCCCGAGCAATCGCCACCCGCTGTTGCTGGCCAATGGACAACTGGTGCGGGCGATGGCTCCTACGATTATACAGACCCACAGCATGGAGGAGGGACTTGGCATGCTCAAAATCCGTCTGACCGCCTAGATTCATTGCCAGGGTAAGATTTTCGAGGCAGGAAAACCCGCTCAGTAGGTTGAAGGATTGAAAGACATATCCTATTTCTTTTGCCCGCAAATGATCACGCGCCGCCTCCCCCAGTAAATGCAAGGAATTCCCGGCTATGTTTATTTTACCTGAGTCTGCGGGCAATACTCCGGCAAGGAGGTGGAGAAAGGTGGTTTTTCCGCTGCCACTCGCTCCCTCCAGGGCAACCTGCGATTTGCCTTCCAAGGAGAATGTGGGGATGTGCAAAACCATTTCCATCTTTCCGGTTGGAGAGTGGAAGGATTTTTTCAGATCTTCTATGTCGAGCAAGCCCATGGATATTTTGTATCTCTTAGCCAAACAGTGAAACCGGAGCAAGCGGGATAGAGTAGTGCCGCCAAATTATGCTTTTTAAATCTTTACAAAACAGCACCTCTGAACAATGAGTTAGGTGTTTCGATGTCGTGGTGGATTTTAAGAAAGTTAAATCAAATTCAAAGTGGGGAGTGATTCCCTTCCGGGTGCTCGAGTCCGGAGATTTTGAGGTGCTTATTATTTCCACAAGAAGAAAAAACTGGAGTCTGCCCAAAGGAAATCTCATTAAGAGCATCGGCCCCAAAAGAACCGCCCTTTTGGAAGCGTATGAGGAGGCGGGTATAGATGGTCAGCTTGTTTCCTCGCCTGTTTTATGTTCTATCGGCCGAACCAATATTTTTTTATTTCCCATGTCGGTAAGTAAGGTTTTTGAAGACTGGCCAGAATCAGGCTTTCGAAAGCGCAGGTGGGTATCTAAGCAGAAAGCAAGCTGCATTCTTCACCATCATTCCATGCGCTCCCTATTGGGTAAATTTCTTCCAAAAGCTTGTCTTAGTAACTCATAGGCCCATACAATGGTAGGGTGCCCCTGACCCAAAAGGAAGCCGCATATGAAAAAGTATCAATTTGATCAATCACCCCAGCTCATCCGCCCACCCAAATACAGTGGCATAACACTTTCCCTCCTCTCTCTTTTTGTTCTAGTTTGTATGCTAGCGGTCTGGGAGAAAATGCCCAAGGACGATATCCAGTCACCACTGGCCGTACGGGCCCCCGCAAAAGCCGAGGATGTCCTCCGCGATGCGGTAAAGGGATTTGAAGAAGAGACTGGAGCAAGCCTGTGGTTAAGGTTTGATTCGTTTGCCGGAGAAAACGAAGACTCTCCCCCCGCAAGCCAGCCTCACGACCTTTTGATCTTTGAGGATCATGCAAGCTCTGCCTTGCAGGCAAAGCAGAGAATAAAAGAAAATATGGTTTTGCTTGCCTATCAAAAAGCGAAGCCCGATAGCCCGGCTTTGGTTGCCTCAGTTCCAGAAACTTGCAGAAATTCCATTTTGGCGTTTCAATTTGCCCGCTACCTTTCTGCCCCCACCCGCGGGCAATTTGATTTTGCTAGAGCTGGATGGACAGGGGTTGAAGGGGATCGCTGGTCGATTGTTCCCGAGATCAAGGTATGGATTTCTGATGAGCTTGGGCAACACATTCATCCCTTCTTTGCCACTTTTGAACAGAGAGAGGGGGCAAAAGTGATCTCCGAATCATTTTCTATTGAATCTCTTTTTAAAGCCGTCGAGATCGCCAGTAAGAGCGAAGCAAAAGATTTTCTGCCCGACATCATTTATGTTCAGGGCAAAAAACAAAATAATAAACTTTCCGATCTCTCTTTTCGTGGGATTCACGAAAGCCTTTCTCCCGGATTTACAAATTTTCAAATTCATCTCAATCTTTGGTCCAAGATTCCGAACATAAGCGAGCGCCTAGCTTTGCATTGCATAAACTCAGTAAAAGACCGCGAACCTTGAGTATCGTAGCCTTCTTTTAAAGATATAACACTCTGCAAATGAGAAATGAATGTTAAAGGATTCATCGCCCTGTTGATCGCTGCTTACTTTGCTGGGCACACTCTTTTCGCAACGGCAAGTAGGATGCCCTGGGAAAAAGAATATCCAGAAAATTATAAGGATTTGCTCGGAATCGAAGTACAATTACAAAAGCAACTGGGCAAAACGAAGAGTGCGGTGGTCTCTCTAGAAACTGAGGATGGGGCCGGGAGTGGGGTAATCGTTTCTGCAGAGGGCTTAGTTTTGACCGCAGCCCATGTAATTGGAGAGAGAGGGAAAAAGATCACCGCCATTTTATCCACCGGCAAGCGAGTCTCGGCTGTAAGCCTCGGGGGTTCAGTCTTCTCTGATGCAGGCATGCTAAAGATCGAGAGTAAGACCGTCTTGCCTTTTGTGGATTTAGCCAGAGTAAAGGATTCCTCGCTAGGCAAGTGGTGCTTCGCACTCGGCCATCCCAGTGGCTTTGACTCCACGAGGGGGCAAGTACTCCGCCTAGGCAGGATCATCGGGAAGCAGGATGAAACTATGCAAACAGACTGCAAGTTGCTAGGCGGGGATTCCGGTGGCCCTTTATTTAATCTGAATGGTGAAGTGATTGCCATCCATAGCCGTATTTCCCAGCAAGCCGATGAGAACTTTCATATTCCTATTGAAACCTTTGTCTCGAACTGGGATTTCTTTATGAGCGATGAATTCTACAATTCACAAAAACTGCAGGAGGGCGGGTTTTTGGGAGTGGCCAGTTCGCTGACTCCAGAAGGCTTGACGGTGCTTGGAATAGTTGAGGGAAGTGCCGCAGAAAAGTTCGGGTTACAAGAGGGGGATATCCTGGAAAGCCTGGATGGGGAGCCTCTTGATTCGAGAGAAAAGCTCGCAATTTTGGTTTCGAACAAGTCTCCGAAAGATCCTGTCGTTCTCGAGCTTACCCGTTCGGGAAGGTTGCTTACATTCAGGGTTCCATTAGGCTCAAGAGTGAATCAAGAATGAATCGACCTGTTACTTTTCTGCTTGTTCTCGCCTGTGCTTTTCTGCCCGCTATCCTGGCTAGGACAGAAAATTCCCTGCTGGACCCTCAGCTAAGGCTCAACGGCGTACGGGTGCAGCAGGCATTCGGGCAGACTCAGGGCATTGCCCAGAAAGCCACTGTTAAGCTTCTCAGAAATGAAAAGGTCATCGCCCATGGCACTGTGATTGATCCGAGAGGATTTGTCTTATCCAAAGCAAGTGCCTGCATTGGAGCAAGATACTTGCTCACTAATTCGGGGATTCGCCTCCCAGTAAAAGCAAAAAAAAGGGATGAAGTATGCGATCTTGTCTTGCTTGAGGCGATTGGCGGTGGCCATGAATGGCCGACATTGCATTGGGACGACAAGAATGACAGCACTGATGCACGCTGGGCTATTTCGGCATCGCCCGAATTAGATGAAATTAGGCTGGGGCTATTTGGGGGCAAAGCACGGCCAATTGGCAGGGAGGGCGGAGTCATGGGGGTGGTCCTCTCTGATGATAACCAGAGTGAAAAAGGCATTCTTGTACTCGAAGTTATTCCGCAATCAGCAGCAGACCGTGCTGGGCTAAAAATCAATGACCGCATCCTCAAAATTGACCACAGGTCGGTAAGGTCCAAGCAACAGGTCAATCATATGATGCAGAAAAAAGATCCGGGTGACCTTTTACTTTTGCACATTATTAGATTGGATGAAGCCATTGAACTGCGAGTTACCTTAGGTCATCGCTCCGTCACTTTTGATTTATTTAACAGGAACCTTCTTATGAGCGGACCCACTTCCAAAAGAAAAGATAACTTTCCTCGCATTCTACAGCACGATATCCCGCTCCACCGCAATAATATGGGGGGGCCTGTCTTTAATTTAGAAGGGCAATGCGTGGGCATTAACATTGCCCGGGTGGATCGCGTAACTAATTTTGCCCTACCCCATACTGTACTCGAACCCATCCTGCGGGATTGGCTGAAGCCCTAATCATCTAAGGGGGAAGCCCAGCACATACCTGAAACCTATTTCGGATCCCATGTACGAGGCTTCATAAGCTGCCCTACTGGCGGATCTGCTCTCCTGAGCGGTACGGTAAAAACTTCCTCCTCGCACTATTTTCTTCGTTCCACGAATGGGTCCAATGGGGTCGACCACTTTGTCTTCTCGCGGATACGCTCCGTAAAAATCGAAACACCATTCCATGACATTTCCATGCATATCATGAAGACCCCAACGATTCCCCGGGTACATGGGTGATTTTGGTCGAACTTCAGATATGCCCTTCCGGTTGTAAGGGGTGAAGGCACGCTCCCCTGTCGAAAATCCCTCTCTTAAGTCCAAAATATAGGTTCTGGAAGACCCGTCTATATTTGCATTTTCTCCACTCAAGTAATTTCCCTCACCCAATCCGCAAAATTCTGTACTTCCAGCACGGCAACTATATTCCCACTCCGCCTCGGTAGGCAAGCGGTAGATTAATGTGCTTGGAATTTCATTGGTTTTGTAAGCCGATTGGGTTCTCTGCCAGCAATAATTGACCGCCTGAGAGTAAGAAATGCGGGTAACGGGAAATGCTTGATTTAATCGCCCTAATTCACGACCTCCTTGCTGTACAAGAAATAGGTGCAATTCATCAAGACTCGATATTTTCCCATCGCTAACCCGATAATTTCTGCGATTGGAGGGGGTCGTCCAATTTTCTTTCGAGCCTTGGACCTCGTCGATGGAAAAAAATGTGGTTTTTCCCTCTTCATATTGGTGTACAGAATAAGGACCATCGAGATACCCTCTCGATGAGCAAACCTGACTGAGTATTTTTCCGCTTAGCCAAAATACTTTTTCTCCCCGCTGCAGGTCTGGTGCAGCATATTGGTTCCATTCTGCATTGGTCACCTCAAATTTCTTCATCCAAAATGGACGCGTGATTTGAACACGATGAAGGACTTCATCTGATTTTCTCCCCATCTCCTCAACGAGGCTGCCCATTAGAAATTCGCCAGGCTCTATCTTGCAAAGATCATCTCTATTATTCAGTTTGAGCAGTTGCTTTGGATCGAGGTGTGTCTGTTTTTGGTCTGCGAATGGCAGATACTCAGCGACCCGTCCTGCCGCTTCTTGCTCCTCTGAACATCCCTTGAGTAAAATTACCAGAAGGAACGGGCAAGTCTTCCAAAAGAAGATCAGGTGCTTGAATTGCCTTTGTGCAAAGCCCCAATTCCTCCGCAAAACATTCAAGATATCAATGGCTGTCCTCATCGGATGCAGCTTGCGTCATTGGGAGCTTGATGTAAAAGGTTGTACCCAGCCCCTGCTTGGATTCGAACCATATTTGTCCATTGTGGGATTTAACAATTACATTGTGGGCGATGGCCAACCCCTGTCCGGTACCCACCCCCACCTCCTTGGTGGTGAAAAAGGGCTCAAAAATTCTCGTCTGTACATCAGGAGGTATGCCGCCCCCATTATCCGCAATGCCAATGATCACACAATCGTGGTCTGGGTAGTGCCTGCTGGAAACAACCAAATTTCCCTTTGTTCCCTCGGGAAAGCGATCACGGATAGCATGGGCACCATTGACGATGAGATTGAGAACCACCTGGTTAATTTCCCCAATATTACATGGAACCATGGGTATGTCCTCCTGAAGTTGAAGATCCAAATCCGCATGATACTTCCATTCGTTGGTCGCAACCACGGTAGTGGCCCGGATTGCTTGATTTAAATCATTGGGTCTTTTGGCAGACTTTGCATCCCGGTAGGCGAAGTTTTTCATCGACTTCACAATGGTCGTTATCCGTGAAATTCCTTCGGCCGCTTGATCCACTGCCTCGGGGGCATTTTCTATAAAAAATTCGATGTCGCTGTCTGCGGGCGCATTAGGTGCCTGTTGAAGTTTTTTAATAAAGCCGTCTGTGGCATCTTTAAGAAAGAGGATATTATCATTAGCGAATTGGGATGGAGAATTGATCTCGTGAGCAATACCTGAAGCCAATTGTCCAACAGCTTCCATTTTCTGGGCGTGAACCAATTGAGTTTCCAGCTCTTTTCGCTGCCTGATTTCCTCAGTCAATTTCTTATTGCTCTGCTGCAATGCCTTGGTTCTTTGGGTGACTTTTTCTTCCAGTCCCGTAATCAGTCCCCGTAATCTCTTGGTTACCGAACGAATTTCATAAGGACCTGATTCCTTGAGGTTAAATGGTTTATTATGATCGATAGAGTTCTTGGCCGCGACCTCCAGCTTGCGAATCGGGCTGGCGAAGCTCTTGTAGGTTGTAAAGGCAAGAAAGCCAACCAAGCCGAGATATAAAATACTCGCGATAGTGAACAGGACCGAATTTCCCCTCTCCTCATTTTCGAGGCTTTCCAATTTTTTCGTCATCGATGCATGAGCATTCCACATATTCTGCTCAGCCTTTACCTCCAGTTGGTCCAACCTTTGGGAAAAACTTTTTTTGGCATCACTGTAGGCGACCTTTGCATTTTTAAACCCCGGTGACCCAGAACCCCTGGACTGCGATTCGCTACTCAACTTCAGGATTGCATCCTCAATGAGAATTATGTCCCTTGCCATGGGTTTAAGAATGTCTTCTGAATAATTTTTAAAGTACTTCTGAGAGATGGATCGAAGGCCCTCCTTGGCCATAACAATACGATCCTTTGCCACACCATAAACTCCGGCATAGCTTTCAGGATAAATTTCTAGGGCTTCAAAGATTCCCCTGGATGTGGACAAAAATGCTTGAATGTCTTGATACTCGCTGGAAGATGCACCCGAATTTCGACTTTCTTCCTCAAGCTCTTGGGTGGACTGATTGATGCTGGTAAGCATCCACCATCCAAAAATTCCTACGAAAAGGGCTCCGCTCAGGCTTCCCGCTGAAAGTAACCCGATATATGTTTTTACTTTCATTGCAGTCAACTCACTTCTAGGACCTACTATTCTTCTAAGGGAATTTTTACCTTAATTTTTCTCGGGAAAGGAAATTCTGTGTAACAAGAGATGTAGTTTCTGACGACTTTTAATAATTGTCGATCAACATCTGCACCCCCCGATGCGATCAGCATACCCTCCTGTAAGAGCAAATCATCAATTAAGATCATTCCCACACTCAAGTCTCTCGGCGAGATTTCTGCTAATTCATACTTCTCAAGACTGACGGACAGGTAAGATTGCAAGGCATCCACAATCTTTGGGTCGTAGTTCTCCGATCTCGACTTAAGCGTAGACACAATAAGAGATTCTTCATGGCCCTGTTCCTGATAATAATCATAATCAAGGGCAACGCGGAGGATGGATGCCCCTGTACGGATACCAGAACCGTCTTCTTCTTCAAATTGATGTTGAACATCAATTCTTTGAAGGATTTTTCTCACCCCTTCCAACCCAGGAATAAGGTCGATCATTTTCAAATTCTCCTCAGGCATCTCAGCCAGCATAGTCTTTACTTCTCGGGTAACATCCCTCCGGTGATAAACTGCTTCGCTAAGATGAGGAGGAATCGATGAGTATCCCATTTGGGAAAAAATTGCCGCCACCCCCACCTGCCACGAATCCGGCATTTTTACCAATTCAGCCAAGGCATTAGAAATTCGCCGTAATCTTTGTGCCCTGCCAAAAAAAAGAGGTTGAGTGGTTGCCAACGACTGAGCAAGGGCATCCACTGCTCCACGAAGGGTTTTATCCAATAATATGCGCTTGCTGCAAATTAGGTCATATTGATCAACGGCATCGCTAAGTACCTTGATCAGTGTCTGCGGCGGACAAGGCTTTGATAGCATACGAAAGACATTACCTTCATTGACTGCGGCCATTGCCGATTCGAAATCCGTATACCCTGTCAATAAAACAGTGACTACCTCTGAGTTGATTTGCTTGATGCTTGAAAGCATCTCCGCTCCATTCATCCGGGGCATGCGCATATCCGACAAAACTACCGCAAAGCCTCCTTCTTTTTGAAAACGCTCCAAGCCTTCCTGTCCATCCGAGGCAAGGTGGATATCAAACTTGTTACGCAGGTTTAACTGAAACCCACGCAGGATTGAATCCTCGTCATCCACACACAAAATCTTTTTATTCACCGCTTAAAAAGAATACCACATACAACTAGTTAGAATATAAATTAACTGCAGAAATTGTCGAATCCCAAAGGAATGGCTCGACTGTTGGTCGCTTACTTTCTGAAGGCGGATATTTTTGCCTCTACCTTGGCCCGATTCTGCCAATTTTCAGGTTTGGGGAAATCTTGGTTTTTAAGCAAGTCTTCCATGGTGACTTGCCGGCTAGGAATACCTCCCTCGGGAATATCTACCTTCGCGATCCAAGCGATCGCGTTAAGAACGAGCCTGCGAGCATCAATGGATGCCCAGTTCTCATGGAAATGGGCACCGGTGAAGCCAAATCCGCGCCCGTAATTATAATCTTCACCGCGTTGGTAAGCCCAAGCCACATGCTGGGCTTCTTTCCTCTTGAGTACCGCCTCCGCAACATTTGGGTTTCCATGATGCGGGTGACTCTCCACCCCTGGCTTTAAGCGTCTCATGGTCTGAGTAGGAGGAAGGGCCGATAAAATAGGTGTTATTCGACCCAATGCGGAGGTGGCCTCTCTAAACCTCATGTGATAGTACCATTCATCGAGCATGGCAAAGGGTTGCACCCCCTGAGTGATCGGATGTTGGGGGAGAAGCTCAAATTCTGCATTCCACACTGGATTAACCGACCAATAGGGCTCGAAATATCCACCTATCCACTTGAGAAAATGATCACCAGCAGGTCCTTTAGTGGTTTCGACACCGTAATGTATACAGCCAAGCCCTACTCCCCGGCGCATTACCTGATCAAACTCACTCAGTCTTTGATTAAGCAAATGGCGAACTCCTCCATCACAAGCAACCACAACAGCGTCCGCATCGTCAAACACAGATGGGTCCTTTGGGTAACCCCCATCCGTCACCACTGTGACCCGGATCCCCAGTCCCGCGGCCTCAAGGTGATCTGCCAAAAGCTTACAGCCAGCCGCATGTTCATGAGCAAAAAAACCGTGACTTTTGGGTCCTGCGACGAAGACAACTTTTTTTGTTTTTGCCCCGGAAAGCCCGGCAGAAAAGAGACCGAGTGCTAAAATAAGAATAGTGCGTATTAAGCAATTTTTCATAATTATCATAATAAAAAATATTTTTCTGCGGTCAATGGACTAAAGCTGGGTTGCTCAGTTTAATTTTCGCAGTCCACCAGTTTTACTACAAATGCCTTGAGGCAAAATAGCTACTATTGAGTCGGACGCTTACCCTCTTTCTTAAGAGCTTGATAGAGAATAATAAACTCAGGATCTTTCGTTGACAACTGATCAAAGGCGAGGGATCCCATCGACTCGATTGAGCCTCCTATCTTTAAGATCAATGCCTTATTCGATGCGGCACTTACCGAAGGGTTACCGCTGTGCTTAGCACGGTATTCCTTAACCACTTCGCAAAGGTACTTTTCATCGCTTGCCGCGAAATCTTGAGCATGACCATCCAGGATATTCCCTTGGTCCGCAGCCTTGGCACCTAGGTTTGATGCCTCATTTTTCAGATCAATGTGACCCCTTGCCTCTCTGTGCACCCAGTGGTGAGGCACTTCCTGAAGGTAATCCCTACATTGTAGCAAGTAGGCCAATACCAGGCTCGGAAGATCATCGGTGGTTGGATCTGCCTGTTGATAGATAAGTCCGGCCAGACGGGAAGGATAGAGAAATTCTGCCTGCCTCGCAGAGACAACCCAATCCAATAGAGCACTGGGAGCACCGCTGTCATGGTCATAAATCGAAAGAAGCCAACTGGCTCCGCCATGATCATGGAAATTATTGTCTACTTCGGGGTTTCGCAAAATCATGGCCTTAAATAGGTTCGGGCGTGCTTCGCTTGCCTCCAGAACCCATGGAGCAAGTTCCTTTTCTCCGTAGATAATCATATGCTCAGCAAAGGTCCTGAAGTTTGCCTGGAGGTACTCAAGTTGGGCAATTAACGCCTCGGGGGAAGATACAGGCAGGAGCAATGAAGCAAATCCATGGTCGGCAAGAAACCCGAATGAAGTCTCTAATTGAGTAAACTCTTTCTCAAATTGAGCAATGGCAACTGGGCGGGTGAGGCGGACAAACAAACAATCGGCAAATTCTAAACGATCTCCAATACGCCTTGCAGAACCATGGTTTACATCATGCATAGTAGCGGGACGAAACTGACCGGGGAGAATCACGCTTTTTACCAAGCCAAGATCGCGGATTTCATAGGACTGGAGTGGGTTTTTCTTCTCGGCAAGATAATTGGATACACGATCCTTAAGTGGTCTTAGAAAACTAAGAATTTTCCTAGAGTAATGAATTTCATAATCAAAGGCAGCCTTTGGGCGCAACTGATGGTTGCCTGAGAGAGGCTTTGCAAAATGGTCCAATGGCAACTTGCTAAGAACCGGGTTTAATTTGCTTTCCATGTAATCTCCCCAACATAACTGCAGCCGGAAATTCGCATAGGGTTCAACCAGGCGAAAACTTGCCGCCTGCAAAATATAAATCGTGGCAGCCACAACCATAAGCCCACAAATTACTGAAATGATTCTCCGGTAAATCATGTTGTTAATAGGCTAAGAGGAAGACTGTGGTGTCTCCGTTACCGAAGTTTCTCCATGGCCTGGTCTTGCGGGCTCTGTCTCTGCCTCATCCATTAGATCAGCCCCTGTTGTGCTTTCTGCTAAATCCTGTTCTTCGGTCAAGTGCTCTGCCTGCTCTAGCTTTTCTCCATCAACCTCACTTGTTATGGATATATCTTCTTCGAGATTAACGCTTGCTGCTTCCTTTGGAGAGTCTTTTTTCGCAAGGCCCTCCTCCACTTCTTCTGCAAGATGTACCGTTTCCTCTTCCCGCTCGCTCTCCTCTGCGTCTTCGGTCTTTGTCGGAGCATGCTTATCACTGGCCTCCAGGCTCAACTCTTCCGCACTCGGGATTGAACTTTGGATCGCATGAAGGCGAATCGGGTTGATTGATGAACCCAGTTCTTGGACAGGATTTACTCTCCTGACATGCAAGCCATACCACATTAAAAATACGCTGATTAGGTAGACGATTAGAGTGAATGAGAAAAGGGCCATTTTATCTTCCCGAAGAAGAATTCGGTCATCATTTACAAAACTCGTCCAAAATTGAAAAAGCAAGAGGAAGAGGGGGATAGAAATTCCAAAGCTAAGGGCCTTCAATTGCAAACGTGCTGACCGTAAAAAACTTATCCCAATTAAATAGAAAGATGCAAAAAGACTTCCGACCACCAAGACCAGCTTTAAAGCAAAGGTAAGCTCTTTGTAGGAAGCAATTTTTCCCATCCCAAGAATTTCCGGAATCGTGTAGCCAATGAAAACAAACTGGGTGATGCCTTTAACAAAATGCTCAAAGGGCAAAACATCAAAGTGCAAGGCAGCCCCTAAAAAAACCATCAGAAAAAGCATGCATGAGCCAAGGGTTAAGAAAATGATTCTTGAGAAGGGGTACATAGGCAAATGAGCAGTCTATTTCTTCCCAAGACGGCAATTTTGGCAAGAGAATCTTATCTTCCCAATCTTTATGTGCATTTTATTGTACGCCCAAGTGCCGATGCGGAAATCCCGGAGGCGGAACTGTTTAGCGGCAATTATTTTGGGCCCCGGATCACCAAGTCATCCCAGGCCATTTCTTGTTCTGCATAAGCAAATCCCCAGAGGGCACATTTTCCTCCCACCAATAAGCCATCGACAAGAAAATTCGATTTCCAGCCATCCACTCCCCCACCGACTGCAGGGTAAATATGAACCATCAGTCGGGTCTTTTTCTCTTTTTCTGGCCGAGCGAGGATATGTACGCGCATCCATTCTTTGGGCGACCATATGATCCCATCCCTGTGCTTCTCATAATCTGAATGAGTAACCCGAAAGTCCCGGAAGCTGGGATTGATTCTAAAATGAATTCCCCTCACACCGGACAAAGCACCCGCATAAACATTGTGCTTACGGCTCTTGAATCCGCCAAGGCAGGAAAAGGACAACTCCACATTTGAACTATTAAGGCGGGGCCCAAAAAGAAACCCATGTTCATCCACCGGATGCCCTGGCAAAACCAAGCATTTCCGGCCATCTCTCTTGGCAACGGAAAATTGCCCTTCCAGTATAAAGAAGTCTTCCGGCAGACCTCCCTCTTCCACCTCCTCAAACCCTTGTTCGTACAACACATCCCAACGCTCTCCTGCTTCGCTCTGATTTTGACCCAATCCGACCCTGAATGGGAGAAGAAGTAAAATCCAAAAAAAGTAAGCAAATATTTGTTTATTCATGCCTTAATTCCTCCATTTGACTCTCTCTTAAGCCCCAGCTTATCGCCCAAAATACACACATTGCAGCTAGGCCGAATAGGCTTGATATAAAAAATACAATTTCCAACAAGGAAAGCTCCCCCATCCCGCTCTGAACCGCAGGAAGTAAACTCAACAATCCCGCTCCGCTACCAATACAAAGTCCCCAATTCACCCACTTTATATTTTCCTGCCAAGCTAAAGCTTTAAGCCTACTGGAAGTATATCCAATAGCTCTAAGAATTGCCTGCTCTGCCCTACATTCCCAGAGGTTTCGAAGAATAACGATCAATAATCCCAGAGTGCCAAGGATCACTCCAAGGCCTCCCAGCCCTTGAAATATGGAAAGGTAGGTATTTTCCACATTTTTTAATTTGTCCAATCTCTGAGTAGTTGCCTGTGCTTCCAGACCATAGTGAAAGAGTCGATCCTTGAGATGCCGAACCCCATGTTCTTGCTGTTCTTTGTAAGCAGAGAACCAAAAATGCTGGTAGCCACCCCGGCTAGGATAATTCTTAAGCCAATGGTTTTCGCAAATATACAAACCACCCTGCAAAAAACTGCCCGACACCACCGCAGCAATTTGAACATCAAAAGCTTTACCCTGCTCGTCCAAATAAGTCAGCCGGTCACCCACCTTCTTCTTTAAAGACCACATCAAAGTGTTCTGGTCAATCAGTGCCGGATAGGTCCTGGGCTCCATCTTTTGCTCCAAGCTCGACCAATCGCCCTCGACAAATTTGAATCTTCCTTCCATGGAGTGCAATGGTACTCCATAAAGGGGCGGAGAGGAGGATTGATTTAAGTTTAAGCAGCTTGCATCATCCCCTTGCAATGCCCTGAGCGGCACCAAGGTAACTCCCTCCAAAATCTCCGGCTTAAGATCGAACAACTCTCTGGCTTCCTCGCCAAGCAAATCATCGTAGATGGGCAGGCTGGAGGATAGAAGATGGGAAAATCCACCCGTACCGGATTCCCGAAGGAGCGGGTCTTGAGCCGGTTTCTGGTGAAACGCCCCCGCCCCTATCACTAAAAATGCACCCGTGGCAAGCATGCCCACCACCATCAATTTTCTTCCCGGCTTTCGTTGCATGCATTGTAGAATAATCTCCGAACCAGAGGAGAAGTTCTTCCTATTTTGTACATGGAAAAAGCGGGCCATCCCTGCGGTCAATATCATTGATCCCGTCGCAAAAAAGATGGGTCCTGGCGGCAAGTCAAGAAACCAAAAGGATATCAATAAGCCCAAAGCAATCAACCATCCTGCCCACTCTATCTTCTTTGCCCGGCGAAGGGGTTTCTCAGAATCCGTTATTTCTACCCATTCTGCCCCGCTTAGCAAGGCGTTCGGAGTATGTTTCAATTGCTTCCTGCCAGCCCATGCCAAACTGGCCAATCCAATGCAAAAAGATAACACGCCACCCAGGACCACCGATTTTGCGGTGGGTGCATAAAGAATGGATAAATGGGAAACAGCCCCGCCCCAGGCACCCCCAAGCATCGAAAGAATTCCCTTTCCCAGAAACCAGGACCAGCCAATTCCCAGGACCGTGCCGAGCAGGCACACCATAGCTGCTTCCTGCCAGATCATCACCCGGATCCGCAACCGGCTGTACCCGAGGGCAAGAAACATCCCAACCTGGCGATTTCTCTGATCCATGGAAAAGCCGAATAGCATAGCACTTAGCGACGCTCCTGCCAGAATGACAAAAAAGCCGAAGGATAGAAATAATTGGCTGAAATCCACCGGGCCTATGGAGGCCCGTTCCGCATTTTTCTTTAGGTCAATCAACCTCACCCCGGAATCCGAGGGTGTGAGGCTGGCGGCTAATTCTCTCCCCAAGCGGTGGGCCGATTCTTCCCCCTGGAGACGAAGTCCGGTGTGATTTCCCCACCGATTTCCCCACATCGTCTTGGCTGTATTAAGGGAGACAAAAGCCTTGGGGCTTCCCCTGTGCTCATCCCAGTAAGCTTCGTCCTTTGGGCGGATATCGTGCTTGATCGGAATCCCTGTATCCCATTCTCCACAATTTTCTGCATCACTCAGACCGGGAAATCTGGGTGTCCAATCACTTTCCTGTCCTGCAGGAATCCTGGGGGGCATCGGTAAGATTTTCCCCAAGGTAAAAGAGCGTGTATTCTCGCTTAGTCTTCTGCGTTCACCGACTACAAAGTAATCAAGTTCCACCCGATCTCCTAAGCTTGCATTCAGGTCTTCTGCTGCCCATTGATTTAGGGCAATTTGATCCTCTTTCCAATTTGATTCGAATGGGCCTGATTCACCAGGAACAACCCCAGCAACCATGGAGTATGGAATGAGGGATGAGCTTTTGTTTTGGTCATCGTTTGCCTTCTGTATTGCATTGACCAAATAGGTAAGCTCGCCTTGTGCAGTCGGCTCTATTTTGCTCGCTCTGACCACAATGGAGTCAGGCAAAAATACACTTCTTGTCCGCAGGCTCCAATGGTCTTCAAAACGAAGCTTCTTCATCTCCAGGCCCGCATCCAACAAACTCCATGCCTCTTCTGCAGCTCGCTCAAGTACGGTACTTGTTGCTTGGGCGGAAACAAGCAGGAGGTTGGCAAAATCGGTTCTTTGCCCAACCGGATCAAAGGCAGCAAACATATCTTGCTGAAGCATAGAAAGGGGGGCAAAAACCGTTCGCACGGCCTCCATGTTGGACCTTATGGAAAACTTCCCCAGCAAAGACGCCTTCAATTCGCCATGGTACGGGCGATTCCAGGAAACAAAGCGGGCATCGCGCTCACCAGAGAGCGGGGCATCCCTAGAGAAAAGACTCGGTTCCTCCACCCGTAATACCATCCTACTCCCGCTCTGCAGCTTAAGCTCACCGGCAAGGTCTGGGCTTAGCCAGTATCCAGGCTGGTTAAGGTCCGGCGGAGCTGCGTGGTCTCTGGCAAACTCAAAAAATCGGTCATCGATACCAAGTACATGGATTCCGCTTGCCCTAATTTTTCCATCCGCGGAGGAAATGGTTCCCTGAGCCATCAGCACCGGTGCAAGCTGAGCAGGTGTATTTTTGGGTAGTTTTTTTTGTATGCGTTCCGCCAGATCCGAGTGAAAATATCCTTCTTCCGAAATAAAGAGGTGGGAAGCCCGCCCTATTTTCTCCTGTGCATTGTTCAGCAAAGTGGTTCTCACCGAATCGCCCACGGTCAGTGCCCCAATCAAAATCATCGATGTAAGGGAGGCCCCCAAGCAGGTGCCCAGATGCTGACGCCAAGAATGTTTTAAATTGGCGAAAACGATTCGCCAAATACTCATAAGTCCACCCTGTTTAAATTCCCGCCTGAGAAACTCCAGGCCTCCTCCATCTTTCTGGCCAAGGAGATCGCATGGGTGACCACCACCAATGTGGTTTGATGCTCCCTGTTCAATGCAATCAGTAAATCGATCAGACCTTCGGCATTCGCCTGGTCAAGGGCACCCGTTGGCTCATCCGCAAGAATGAGCCGGGGTTGGTGAAGCAGGGCACGGGCAACCGCCACCCTTTGTTTCTCCCCGCCCGACATTTGGCCCGGCAAATGATTTGCCCGGTCCGCAAGCCCCACTTTGGACAACAACTCTTCTGCCCGTACCCTCAATGCCTCTCCGCTCGGCCCACCATGCCCGGCCAATGCAGGGACCATTATGTTCTCCAAAGCACTCAGTGCAGGCAGGAGGTGGTGTGATTGGAAAATAAACCCCAGCGTAAGGTTGCGAAAACGGGCGGCCTCCTCAGCCGAAAGATCGTGCACGCTTTTGCCATCGACCCAGACCTCCCCGCTGGTCGGTCTGTCCAACCCGCCAATCAAATTTAGCAATGTACTCTTCCCAGAACCAGAGGGGCCGACAATAGCGAGTGAACTTCCCGCCTTTGCCTCCAAATTGAGCTCGGAAAATATCGCACTGGAAGACCCGCCCTCCGGTGCAGCATAGGCCTTGGTTAAATTCTTAATTTCTAAAAATGCAGTCATCGGAAAAATCAGGTCTTCCCATTTCGGTCTTTGCGCATCCAGCGGTTCGCTTTCATCTCAAAACTTGGCAGGGATTGACTGGGGACACTCTTCACCGGGATTCGTAAAGAAAAAGCATCCTCCAAAGCACCCTCCAGAGAGATGGCAGCCTCTGGTGCACACTCTGCTCGGATGGAGACTTCTGTCATCTCGCGGACCTGCTCAATGACCACCTGGTATTCTCCGATCTTAGTAAACTTTCTCACAACCGCATCCACCCCCGATGGATACAGATTCACTCCACGAACAATCACCATGTCGTCTGCCCGACCTAAAATTCCACCCACTAAATCAAAGGTGGGAACTCCCTCTGTATCCTTTCCTCGCCTTGCCCTAACTAAGTCGCCCGTGCGGTAACGAAACACCGGACTGCCCGTCCGTCCCAGCGGGGTCAGAATTAATTCTCCGAGTTGCCCATCCCCGATAGGCTCGCTGGTTTGAGGGTCGATCACCTCTGCATGATAAGAATCGAGCAAAACACGCAAGCCACCGTCGCCGCCGGGTATTTCATATGCAACCGGCCCCACCTCGGTCATGCCATAGTGGTCATAGATTAAGGATTGGCCAGCCCACGCACGGTCCACTGCCTCCCGAATAACGGGCAGGCTTCCCCCGCACTCTCCGGCGACGATTATTTTTTTCAGAAAATTTTCCTTTAGAGAAATATCTCGCTCTGTTGCAGTGTTGATCAGCCTCATGGCATAGGTCGGTGTGCAAAAAAGATATTCCACTTTCTGTTCTAAAATAGTCTGGATTCTCGATTCGGTGGACTGCCCCCCTCCCGGGATACAAATACAACCCCTTTGTACGGCCGCTTCATACGCCGTCCAGAACCCCAAAAATGGTCCAAAAGAAAAAGCAAAGAAACATTTCGCTCCAGGCTCCACGCCGGCTTCCTCTAGTATTCGGCCCCAGTTCCCCAACATCCACTGCCAGTCCTCTGGCGTGTCCATCCAGCGGACTGGCTCGCCACTTGTTCCACTTGTTTGGGAAAAACGCAAGTAGCTAGACGGGGAAAAAGTAAGGTTGGTTCCGTGCGGTGGATGGGCCAGCCTGTCCCTTTCCAGTTCTTGCTTGGTAGTTAAAGGACAGACCTTGTTAAAGTCCTCAAAGCTTTTCAGCGAATGCCAACTATCCAGCTCGGGGAATCGACTCTTTTGAAAAAGATTATTCTGGGAAATTTTTTCGAGGGTGGCTTGGAAGGCCTGCCATCTATTGTCCTCCCGTTTCACTACTTTTATTTCTTTTTCAGACATTCCTGTGGACTTTCAATATCCACTTTCCTCGCAAATTAGGAATGGGGAGCCTCGGCATGCACCTGTGCTTTGGGCGGCTTGGGGGCATATTTTGTAATCATGTACCCACCGATCGCCGCCATAGCGATACCGAGCACGAAAGGCCATCTCACATAGGCCCAGTTTCCCTCTTTAGTGGTGCTGACCAAGGCATTGACCATAGGTGCTCCGGCAAAAATGATCGACATGATGACCGGCACAAATGCCGGGCTTGGCATCTTACCAAAAGCGAGTAATACACCTAACGCGCCAATTGCTCCAAGCGTTCCAGCAATCAGGGACCACTGCCAACCCTTGGTTGGGTATGCCCAAAAAGTAATACTGCCCCCCTTTAATTTAAGAATGATGAGCGGAGCGATCACTGCAGTTAGGAAGTAGGCCAGGCCCACCCAAAGAAAGGCCATGATCCTGCCATTTTCTTTATCCCCCATATTGCTTGAACCAATGTGCATACATACCCCATAGGTTCCCCAGCAAACCACCGTTAACAAAGCAAAGTGTAAATAGTGCATTCCCCACTTTCTATCCGCAGCCTCATTCAGGCAAACCGAATATCAAGGTCTATTGGATAAATTCTCGCCAGACCTGGCTTTTATTACTGTAGTACATTAATTTACCTCCGAAAGGGTAAAAATAAAGCCAACCCTGCTCTTCTTCAGAATACACCCAGGGGTAATGGTCGAACCACATCCAGTTCTTGGGATTTGCTTGGGAATAATAATACTCCTCCGCCGCCGTACGGGTGGTGAAAAACCGACTGGTATCGGAAAGGGGAAAAGTGCTATCATCAGCTGTTGTAATTACTCCATTTTCAACTGACGTTACTTGGTAATATTGAAAGGCAGTATCCTCAGTGACCTTGATCATGCCATTTTCATCGATGATGTAAGGGTGATTGACTTCTAAATTTGTGCCTAATTCATCCGTTAGACCAATGCTGGCTTTTTGCATACCATTTTCATATTTAAGGGTCGCACCAATCCAGCCATCCTCATCGTCTTCCCAAACTCCCCATAGGGTCACACCGTCTAGTGTATCATTCCACTTATACTCAACCCCAACCTGTACCACCACTGGTTTTCCGCTTGGATCGGATACCACGATTACAGGGTCGGGATCTGTCGATGTCTGAATCCGGCGGAGTACACGGACATGATCCAAGTAGGTAGTAAAGGGTTGATTGATTTGGTTCATAGCCCGAACGATGAAGTACTCACCGACATCCGAGTAGGGAAATTCCCCGATCAATTCCCCATTCTTGTAAAAAGAGATTTGGGAATCACCTCGAATAAATGAAACCCGGTAAGAGGAATCAAAGGAAATGCTTTGGTCGATTCCCTGCTCAACTCCGGTAGTCGGGTCCTTAGCATCAAATTCTAGGGTCGCTGCTAGTGAATTATCGGCCCATAAGTCCATATTAAAAGGAATGGCACTTTCTTCTTCACTATCACTTTGTGAATTAAACATTGCTTGATAATTCACAGCGTATAAACCAAAACCCATTTGGTTGGGCACTCCCGACGGAATCGAAAAAGTCAGCTCAAT
>Ga0181564_10000360_pt1 | contig 39338 bp, 30 predicted proteins | sample 011ome_24_FD_134512 | JGI IMG/M metagenome (GOLD analysis project Ga0181564, IMG submission 134512) | Coastal salt marsh microbial communities from the Groves Creek Marsh, Skidaway Island, Georgia - 011513CT metaG (megahit assembly) | ecosystem: Environmental > Aquatic > Marine > Intertidal... | reverse complement strand
GCATAATATCTTCCACTTTCACCTGGTGCTGTTTTAACATCATTTCCTGTTTGTTGAAATGGAACAGCATATAGTGCATTTGCCTTATCTCCCACTGAAATTTCTCCACCAATCATTGATGTCCCGGCTAAATTAACATATTCGTATGAATATTTTCCATTAGTAGTTGGAGTATACGTATATATTGTACCAGCACCATTTAAAGAACCTGCTCCTCCAGGTATATTAAATCCTGATGGATTATCTACAGTAGAGTCTGTTAGGTCAAATTTATATGTTTTACCATTTTTAAGAATTAATTGTCTACTTGCAAAATTATTTATGTACACATATCCATTTGCAATTTCAACTGTAAATTCTACAACATCAGCACCAAGCTCATGAATTAAAAATCTTTGAGCATTATTATCACCGTCAACCGTATTTAAATATTTTAGTTGACTTCCATTATTATCATTTTCAATTTTAACGTCATCTATATTTGATGCGTTCTGATCGTGGTAGATAAATTCTAATAGAATATCTTCGTCGATTTTTGCGAACTTTGATGATTGTGCCATTTGTTTATATATTTTAAAATCTTAACCACTTTGGGGAATAAAATATTCCAACCCCAATATTTGGTCCAGTACTAATTACTTGATTGTTGTTTAGGTTAATTCCATAACCAACACCAAATCCAATTGACCAGCCTGCTTTTTTAACCTGTCTTTGATTTAAACGATCATTAACAAGATTTATATTTTCTATATTTGTAAAAGTAACACCCTCGTATGGTGTAGTTATCTTTAACATACTTTTTCCGTCCTCTTCAATAATAGCAGTTTGTAAACCTATACCTTGATTAAAATCAAATCTTGAATTTAATATAGAATACGTTGAATCAACAACACCCAATCTTAAGCTACCATTAAATGTTCTCCAATTATATTTATCCCATTCTTTATCATCACTAAAATTAACGGTAATTCCAGTACTATCTTGTTTAATTGTGGAATTTGAATTAATTATAGAGTCTTTAATACTTAAATCAGTTGAAATTAAAGAATTTACACGACTCAAATCTCTATTTTTATTAAGAACATTTTTATATCGATTTTGCAAATCTTTATATTCTGATTTAATAGTGGTTACGTCAAATTCATATGATCTAATTTCTGAAACTAATTTTCCATTTTCATTTTTATAAGTATTTACAGAATCTTGTGCTGCTAGTAAATTATTATAATTTCTATCAGCAACTTTAACTGTGTTTTCTAATTCAACCTTAAGATTAGATATACTATTACATTGTTTTAAAAACATTAGAACAAAAAGAGCACCCGCTATAAATATGATAGCATTTTTTGAAAGGTTTATATTTTTAATTGGATTTACCATAGTTTATAAGAATGAATACCATTGCGTTTGTCCAGAATCCCAAGGATTTTGTGTAGGTGATGGATTATTTGTCCACATTAATTTAGCAAACCAACTACTGTCTCCAGAAAGATTATCAACCTCCATTAAGCTACTTACCGAACCAAGGTGATTAATTGTAGTTAACGTTGTGATTCCGTTTATAGTTGTATTCTCATCACCAGTAATATATTTTGAATTACTGTTCCATGTTACACCAATGCTAGAAAATTGTGGAAAGCTAACATTGTTTGTAAAGTTTTGAATCCAAGCAGCAACATATATTGTAGAACCTGTATTATTGGTAACTTGATATGTCTGTGAAACTACACTTGAAGAGTCATTAAATAATTGACCCGAAGTACCATTAGGACTTAGTGTAGGTAACATTGAATATGTTGTTGCACCAAAGTTTAAAGTAGTTGCAGTACTGCTTGGTAATCCGCCGGGCACTTCATTTTCGTTAGCAAAATCAGTGTCAGTTATATTCAATGTTAATTCAGTAGCTTGTCCACTTCCATTATATGCACCATATGAATGACTACTAACAATAAAGTCATTTCTTTGAGTTCCACTACCATAGAACGCAAAAGGTACCGTAGGTGTTATCGTATCATTGAAATATCTACCAGGGTCTGCTGTTAAAGTGATTGCGTCTAATGCAACTGAATCTCCTATAATACCAGTTTTAGTTTGTTGGGCAGCATCATATGACCAATTAGAATTAGCGTTATAAATATATGTTTGAGCAACTTGATTAAGTAACGTTAACGCGCCTGACATGTCGGCTTCAAAGTTAATATATATTGGATTAACTTGATTTTGAAGCTGTTGAGAAACTTTAAAAACATATTGTACTTCTGACCAACCGTCTGTTGAGTTTCCTACACCACCATATGTCGGGCCACTTTGTATTGTAACTCCAGTAGGAAGTGTCCAATCTAAATCATATCCAGTGCCAGTAAACCTATATCCAGTAGGTGCTTCTAGTGCAAGTTGTGTTTGTTGTGGTGCTGATAAAGCACCGAATGGTGCGTTTACCGTAAAGCTTGTTGGTAAAATTGAAATTCCAGGATATGTAGTATCGTCTACAAAATTAAAAGTGTATGTATTAGTATATGTTGGACTAGGTGTTCCAGTTATTTGGAAGTATAAACCAGATTTACCTAAATAAATTATTTGAGGTAATTTTTTAACTGTATAATCAGTTCCTCCTCCAAGTTCTCCTTTAATTATATCTTCAGTAAAATCTTTAACTGTTGATATATTATATGTATTTGATCCAGCATAAGTTGCGGTCATTTCAATTTCAGCTCCACCAATAATAGTCTTTTTAGCATCTGATTTAATCTCACCACCTTGACTTGTAAATGATGTAGTATCAGTATTATCTTGTACTGTATAATTATATGTATTTAAATCTGGAACTTGGAATTGGTCTGTACCATCAGTCCAAGTCTGACCATTACATAAATACCAACCTGAATAATCGCCAATACCACTTCCAATTGTAAAATTAATTAAACTATTTACAGGAACCGATAGGCTTAATTGGTCTTGTATAAAGTAACTATCGTCTGAGAAAATGCTTGGTAATATACCAACTATAGTACCTACTGGAATTCCTCCACCAAGTTCACTTATAGTTTTAAAAGCTACTTTACCAGAAGAATCTGCTGAAGTTGCTATTTTATCAGTGTCTGGTTTTCCAACACCAGAATATGTTGTTTCAATATATAAATCTTTTTTAATGTATACATCTCCCTCAGCTTTAGTATCTACTGAAATAAATGTACCATCGTCAGAAATATTTAAAAGTGAAGTTCCTGTTTGATTTGAATAAAAATCATGAGTATCTGCAAACACCTTGATATTTCCTTGAGAATTTATAAGTGAAAATCCTTGTGATAGCGTTGTTGTAATATTACCTAAAGAATCTGCAATAGATTCTAATTTAAAATCATATGAATTATTCGCAACATCATCCGATGTTAGAGACATATTTGATTTAAAATAGCTTTTTCTATTTATTATAAACTGTGAAGGTATTTGACCCGATGCTGGATTTATTGCCTGTTCTGCAGCATAAGTTGCATCACCAGAAACATGTCCAATAATGACAACTGGTGCGTTTGGGTTTATCGTATTATCATTAGCAGGTAATAATGTATCTGCTGTAAAATTGCCGGCAACACCATTAATTCTTACCCATCTTGTTGCACCTGCAGAACCTTGAGTTCCTTGAGAACCCTGATCTCCTTTTTCACCTTGAAAACCTTGATATCCGGTAGAGCCTTGATAACCAGTAGCTCCTTGATCCCCCGTAGTTCCCTGTGGACCTCCTCCATTTGCAACCAATTGGTCGAAATTGTAGTTAACCTTATCTAATTTAAGGTTATCACCATCAGTGTATTCAAGCTGCTTTAAGTTGATAGTTATTGGCATCTTTTAATTTTTATATTTATTTATATATTCTAATTTTATTAACAGTCTGCACCTCCGTTTGGATTACTAAAAATACCAACGTTCTGATATGATTCTGATACTACATCAAAAGTTCCTGTAAATATATTAAACGTTCCCAGTGTATAATCAGCAAGGTACGTTACTGTTGCTGATGTAGATCCAGGTGCTGGTTGATTTTTTATTTTAACAAGAGGAGTCCTTTTAATAGTGGTAGTCGCCCAGTTTTTATGTACATAGAACATTATAGCAGTTGTTGGGTTTATAGAACCTATATCTGACCAACCAACTGGTGCGTTGTTAGAAGCAACGTATAAACTTATTCCCCCTACGCCAAACACGCTGCTACATGCTATCGCACCAGTACTTGAAGTAAGGGCTTTAATGCCATCTGTACCTAAAGAAATTGTATTAACATAATTAAAGTTAATTTCTTCACCGTCAAAACTGGTACCGTTCCAATATCTTCTAGAACCGTATGTTGATGTCGCTGCGTCATATATTCTATACCAACCAGCGTTTGCCAATCCTCCAGAAATTGGATATTTTATTGAAGTTGCCGCACTCCAATCAGTATTATTAATATTTAATAATGTAGATGACCCAGTTGAACCATTATCAACACCATTAACGTCTTGGCTATATGCAGCAGAAATTTGTGTACTAACAGGACATGAGTATGTATTAGGTGTTGCTGAAGTAAATGAACCTGTTGATTGATCCCAATATCTACAAGTGGTTTCACCAAACAATCTATACCATCCAGAAGGAGCGTATGTATATGTTGTTAATTGGTACAGTTTATATGGCGATGTAAAAGTAGACCAGTATGCAAAAGAAGATGGTCCATCCCATCTAAATGCGCTAGTCGTCAAGTCGTTACATGTATCATCCGGATTGCTATAAGGACCGTATAACGATATATTATTTAGAGTTGGGGGCACAGAGGTTGAATCTTCCCATTCTAAATCATTAAACCCTAATTTAACAATATGAATCATTTTACTAACAGAATATGATTTCGAAGAATCTTCTAATAAATTAATAGTATCTTGACTATCATTGTTATTAAGAAACGTGTTGTTGTAATTAATATCGTATTTATTACCACCTTTGTATATCGCGTTCATTTCCATAGGGTGACCACCCATAATAGAACTGTCATTAGTATCAATAACTTGTTGTTGATTATCATTGCTACCAATATTTAACTCAACATAGTGCATATTTGGAACAAGTGTCTCGTTAATACCGGCGCTTGAATTCCATTTTTTACCATTACATAAATACCAACCCTCATATTGTCCACCAATTTTACCCCTACCGTAATTAAATCTAATAGGTTCTCCACTTGCAGATTGTGTATATTGTGTTTGTATTTCAAAATTAGTAGAATTAAATGCCCAATCCGGTATTGATATAACCATACCTTCTAAATATCCAGGAAAAGCATAATATTTATCAACCCATTTTACTTGGCCTATTGGGTTAACACTCATTAAAACTTTATCGGCAGCTGCACCCGACTCTATCATAAAATCTTTATTTGCATAAAAATCTCTAGTGGTTAGCTTATTATTTATTGTAAGCTCTTGGTGATTTAATTTAATTAAATCTGATTTTACAGACGAAGTCTGTCCCTCTATATAATAAGTATCTCCTAAATTAAGTTTAGTTCTATTAATAAATCCTGGAGAACTGCTTCTTATTCTACCATATTCATATACGGTTGGGAGTATAGTGCTCGTTGTACTTTTATATAATCTATGCTCTGAAGTTCTAATATTTGTTGTCTCATGTCCAACGGCGTCAATTAACTGAGTCGTTAATTTTAAATTATTTCTTTTCCATGGCGTAGAAGGAATATTTGGTGAGTTTAAAGTTAAAACACTACCATAGTAACTTTCAGGTAATGATGATGAAGGATTCGGATATCCAATCCTCATCGCAGTCGGTGCATATTCTATTGGGAGTTGTCTATTCGGAAATAAATGTAAAGAATCCGTTAAAAGAGGGTTTGAAGCCGTTCCTTCAGCAACAACCCATTGAGTAATCCCAATATTCCCCTGCGAGCCTAAATCACCTAAAGCACCTTTAAATCCTTGAGGCCCTTGATCCCCCATAAACCCGCTAATACCAAAGGATCCTTGAGCACCCATTGGTCCTGTCATACCACCTGATGTTAACTGTTTAAAATTATGATTAATCTTATCAGTTTTGTCTATAGACCACCAGTCATTGCTGTTTGGATCCAGGTCGCTTTTAAATATTTCTTTAATATTAATAGGCATTTATTAAGCTTGTATTTTAATATGGACTCTTAATTTGTAAGAATATCCAGGTCTTTTATTATATATTAGTCTAAAACTAAGTGCATCTCCTTGATATCCTTGTATAGCGTAATTTGTTAGTTCTCTATAATTATTTAATTTTAAATCCGCAACATCAATTACTGACGTAAATTCTGTTTCAAATCCCTTCTGTTCAATACCATAAACCCTTATTGTATCTATAATAAATCTAGTAGATATATTATTGTCTATATAAATGTCTAAATCATCTTCAATTGAAGTCTTATCACCAAAAGAATTTATAGCATCAACATAAGTCGCGAATTGATTTTGAATAAAGTCCTCTTTAAGTTCATTCGATATTGCCTTTGGTAAATAAAAATCAGCATATATGTTACTATCATCCTCGGTCCAATGTATTGAATTTTCATTTAAATTATTCAATCTAATTTTATCTAAAGATTCGATATTATCCTCTCTATTTTGAGAGTATTTTGTTATATCATATGAATCTTTTACCTTCATTATTGTGGAGGCAAAAAAGTTTTCCTTTTCAATTGGACTTAAAGTTCCATTTACTAATTCAGATCTACCCGCAGAAAAAGATTTACTAAAGAAATCAAACGCATATTTAGATTTAAATAAATTTATATTCTTTTTATCGATCGCAATTTCTCCAATTTTAGGATATATTGGTAGTTTATCGGTTGTTTGCGACAATTTTAATACACCTTTAGAATTTTCGTCATTTACTTTATGATAAAAATAATTTTCAATATATCCAAATGAGTTTTCTCTATTCTTATGAGATTCAAATGATATTCCTTGATAATTAAATTTATTATAAATCAATCTTTTTCTCTCATCAATAGTCTCTTCTGCTATTTTATAGCTTGTATATATGTCTGTAAAACCAACAACTTTATTAAAAATAGGATTATAATCTCCGTTCATTCTTCTTAAAACAGTAATATAACCACCATCTTCTCTTTCTACAATAACATCTCCTATAGAACCTGACTTTAATTGATATGCTTTAGGTTTTTCAGGGTCGGTATTTGGCTTAACAAGTGATGGCTTTATAAAATCAGTACCACTCTCAACACTTAATACAAATTGGTCTTTAACGATGCTTCCATCTTTTAAAATCGTAGTATATTCTATGTCTCCGTATTTATTAAATCTTTCCGCAAAGTTATATGCATTTAATTGTTCTAATATATTTGAGAATTCATTACTACCGGCACTTAAATATGTAAATTGAGTTCCAAGTCCAATTAAACCAAAGTCAGAAGACGAAAGCCTACTTGTTGTAGGTATATTATTAACAGTGTCCCATTTGTATGGATAACCCTGTACTATTATTCTGTTTTTATCAATAACTCTACGTACTTTCATTGCCCATGTTTCTCCACCGAATTCGAAAGCAACCCAAGAATATTCTCCAACAGAGTTTACTGTTATGTATTTTTCAAAATCAGCACTGCCATCAGCAATTGAGAAAACGGAAGCGGTTATTGTAGCCTCTCCATCAACAGAACCCCAAGAAGAACCCGCCATATCGATATCAAATGGTATATCAGTGTCTATAACCTCTCCATTTTTAGTAATATCGTTAAGAGAATATACTGAATATCTGTCTAAATACTTTACATCATTATCAATTACCTTAATATTTATATAGACACATATAAATTTGAAAACGTCATTCTTTATAACTTCAAATGTAATCGTGTTTTCATCAGTTGACGTATCTGTGTAATTTACAATCGTTGCAAATTTATAATCATTAACTTCAAAAGTATTTATGAAATCACTAGGCTCTTCTTTAATACTCTCCTTTCTTTTCTTAAAATTATATCTAAGTCCTCTAAAAACAGTTGAAGAATCTCCTTGAGTATTTCCTCCTCTAAATTTAGAGTAGTTTACTTTTAATTTATTATCAATCCATTCCTTTGGATTAGCGATTGAACCATCATCCTTTAAATAACCATTGAATAACAGAGCGTGTTTAAAATAATTAAAATTAATATCCTTTAAATTATCAGGTGTTAAATACTCTGAGGTTCCTCCCATATTAATAGTGGAATAATTCATTAAATCTATTTCTGGATAGTCTAAATAATAATTAGGAATTTTATTAATATGAAAGTGCTCCATATTTAAATATTCCGTATTTCGTTCTGAAGAAACCTCAATATTAGGTGACATATTATCTGAACCAAAAGCTTCACTTGCATTTAAAACATACTCTAGATTTTTAGCATTGCTAGCATCCTTTAATTGAAATTTACAAATGGTAGGAACTATTCTACTTTTTAGAGCAGTATCTTTTAATTCATTTTCATTAAGTCTATCATATTCATTTAAAATAGTTTCTAAAATTTCTTCATCCTCTCCGGTATCACTTAATACTGGTGTCAACCAACTAAAATAATCAATTGGTTCGGTATATTCTTCGTAATCCGAACCTACAATGTTAAGTCCACCATTATAAAATAATGTAGGGTATTGTCCACTAATTGCTGTAGGTAATGGTGTTGTTGTGTCTATTTCAATATAAGTAGCCGTCCCGGTTAGATATCCAGATAAATAGACATCAGTAATTTCTAATTTTTCTCCAGTTGAAAGTAAAACAAAATCACCAATACTAATGTCTGCTTGAGCGTCCACATTATATAATACAATTGCATTGAAACCTTGATCTACATTTTCGTCAACGCCACCTCCTGCTGTGATTTCTGGATAGCTTAATACTGAAATTGTTTTTAAGCCTTCTATATTAATTGATTTTAATATATCTCCTGTGTTAGAATTTCTATTTGAATAAAAATCAAAATCAAAGTCTTTAAAATCGTATGCTGCAAATTTACCATGTTTTGTTGAATAAATCTCATACAAATCTAATACCATATCTTTAGGTAATTCAACTGGTTTTTCTAAAATAACCCTCCATAAATTATCATCAAAAGGATCCTTATTAATTTCAATAATCTTAGAAAATTTATCTATATTTTTGGATTTAATATATTCACCAATATTTAATTCTCCAATTTCTCTATAATCAACATAAATTAATTCATTATTTGAAGAACCTGCTATCGGCGTAATTATATCCCATTGTGAAATTATAGATGGGTCCATTTTAACAGTATCTAATTCACCGTCATTTATTGTTATAAAATTAGTGTTGTTTAGTTTAAACACACCAAACGCAGTTTGTCTTCTTCTATTACCATCTAAAAAATCTTCAATTATAATCGAGGTACCGTTAACGTACACTTTATATTCAATTAGAGAAACACTTTTTATAGACTGCGAAATTGCACTAGCAACCTGTTCTAGATTACCAATACTCGAAAACCTATTGTTAACAAACGATCCAGCAGGGATTGAGTTATCTGCTATAAATGTGAATTGACCTAAATTATTATTCTCTATTTCAATTTCTGATTTATCCCCTATAAAAAATCTATCATTAACATTTGGGTTTTGATTAATCGTAATTTTTATAAACCCCTTTGCCTTTGATTTTCCTTTAATTGCAGTAAGCCTTTTTCCAGTTTTTGAAAAACCTTTAAAATCAGAAATACTTGAACCATTTAAAGAAATTGGTAAATCATACTGCTTAATATTTTTAGATCCATTCTTAACATGGTAGAATTTACCATTTTTATCTTTAATATAATTTAAAGTCGGAATTAATATATCTTCCTCATTTAATAACATATCAACGTCTGTCAGTGATGTGTTTTCTATATTATAATAAGTTTTGTATGAATTCACATTCGGTGAAACAAAACCTAACGAATCAATATTATCTATACGAAATGAACCCTCGTCAAAATCATCACAGTAAATTCCAAAATATCTGTATATTTTATAATCTTCTGCAGTGTAATCATCAAACAGGAATTCTAAGTTCATAATATTGGCAGAAACCAAACCATGTCTTGCAAAACCTTTAGTTATTATTTCATTACTTAATATTTCAGGGTAATCCACTGAAGTGTATGATGTGTCTAGAACTTCTGATTTACTAGCAAAACCTCCTTTTACAATATCAATACCATTATAGAAAGATTTCTCTCTTTCTTTAAAGTTCATTGTTATCGAACCGTTTGGAAATTCTTTATCATTTACATGCTTATATATGTATTTTCCTATTTCAGAATTTTTTGTTAAATCAAATGTTTTAATAATAGTAGCATTGTTTAAAAGTTCTAACACTCTATTATTTTGACCCTCTAAGTTTTCTTCGTATTTTTCTTTATAGTCAACATCCTCCACTCTATATACTACAAATTTCTTTGGAGTATTTTTATCTAACCAGATTGGTGCAAATAATCTATATTGTTCGTCATATAATTTTGTAGAATTATGGGTTGCCCCATATTGATAGTGCGTTTCATATTGATTAGCAAAATCAGAATATACTGTAAGGTCGGAGTATTTTTTAAGAATTTGGTATCTTAAACTCAGCGGAATTTTTTTATAGAATTTTGCAATATCTGTTGAAAAACTACCCGAGGACTTAATAGGATATTTTTGAAACTCTACTTTTGAAAGTTCCTTATTTGCCTTAAACGAGCCTAAATACATAGATTCATTCGAATCAACAATAACTTTAATATTGGTGGTTAATCTAGGGTTTGTTCTTAGTAGCGCAAACGATTTATTTTCAATAGGTGATATGGCACCACCTATATCAGATATACCATCACCATTATTGTCTATAAATCCTAAATATTCTGGATCTCCTGGGCTGTAAATGCTCATTATTCTATTTGTATATTTATATTCTATATATTATAGAAATACAAGCACTCAAGAATTCCACAAAATCTTCTTGTGCATATATAGTTCTATACACTATATATCACAATTTATTAAAGTTAAGTATTATTAAAATTGGTCTATTTGAGGTAGAGAGAAATCATTCTCGTAAGATAAGTAACTTCTTCTTCCTCCTCCAGAATATCCAGAAGATATTTGAGGGTTTGTGTTATAGCTAGAAAGCATTGATTTAGTAATATTATTAATGCTTTTACCTCCAGATCTAAATTTAGCATATACCTCAACATCAAATTTAAATTCTTCACCTGACTTTTCAAATATATCGATACCTATTTTCTTAGAGTACGTTAAGTTAGCAAACACATTGTTGACTATCCCACCAATACGACCCTTACCAGTGTTACCTTTACCGTAATAATCAGTCATTCTATATTGGAAAACCATATCAACGCTAATTGAATTTTTAGAACCTCCATTTACTATCTTCTTACCAGATTTATTAGACGCATCGACAACAATGTCATTTTCATTTAACGGTGAAAGATATAAGAAAGAACCACACGAATGTCCACCTAATAAATACCTATCCTCAGGTGAGAATGAATTATTAGATGTTAACCTAATACCAGCATTCCCATTATTATTAAGAGTTCTTGTATATCTTATTGGCGTTTGCATTTTACCATAAGAATCTGTAGATCTTCTAACTGCAGTTTTTGGCATACCTACAAGACCATTACTTTGTATATCAAGTATCGGCGTAGCTGATGTTGAATAACCACCCTCTAATAGAGGATGTTCAACGTGTAAATAAATACCGTTACTATAATCATCATAAGTTACGTTACTTCCGCCTAAATCAGTGACATTAGGAACCCCGCTACTAAATGATCCAGCCCATATAAAATCGTCAACCCCAGTTGTTGTAGCATATGGTGCTTCAGAAGCAGATTGATAATCCTTACCACCATTAGAAGTTGTGCCAACCCCTGAAATTAAGTAAGATAAACCATATTCATATTTATCGTAACCTGTAGTATCTAGTGGATCTATGTCTCCTAGATTTGCTCCATTATCATCAGATGAAATATATAATCTTCCATCATTTGCAATATTTTTATATCTAGAGTATATCCATTGACCTCTTAATTGCATTGACTGTTCAGGTCCAACATTAGAGTATATGTTTTGATTCTGTGATAGTATATTCTGATAAACAATAGGAACTTGATCGTACAGAGCCTCATTTGTGTAATACGCGTCATTAATTATTTCTGAATCAAGTGGGCCAACTGCAGGTCCTATAATAGATCCTGTTGTTGCATCTATTTGAGGAAAACCAAATGGGCTTCCAACCTTAGAACCATAAACTTGTTTAGTGGTATCTCCAATAATTCTAGATATTAATTCAAGATTAGACGCTTTAGTATTCGATAAATCAATTCTAAAGTTTTTAGTAACAATACTTCCTTTGAAATCTTGAGCAGGTACTTCATCAATGTAATATCCAGCAAATAATTTAACAGTTGTGTTGTTTGTTACTGGTGTGATGTTACCGTCCTCGTCTATAATTTGTACTACTAATTCTCCAACCTCTCCATCTATAAGTTCTCTTAATCTTAGAACCTCGTTTTGTAAACTTAATAATTTTTCATAAACACTTAAAGGTACTAATGAATCATTTGTAAATCCTGACGCTAAAGAGCTTGCGTTGTGTGCGAAATATTTATCATTTGTTGTAAATGAATCAGTGACGTGAGTATATACTCCTTTTGATTCTAAATCTTGATCTAATTGAACTTTTAGGTTGTCAAAACTATTAATACCTAATATATCACTAATTGCGTCTGTTGCAAGTTCTCCTTCTGGAAATTCTATTCTAACAATTTCAGACCAATCTGAAGTCACTGGGTTTGCTGGAAATCCTGCTTCAGAAACAGATTTTACCATAACTTCTACAATCTCACCAGAGCTAATAGCAATATCTAACGAATTAAAGTTAATAGCTTGAGCGTCTTCTTCGCTTTCTAAAACCCATTCATATACACCATTACTATTTAATTCTCTTTTTCTTACAGGTCCATTAACTTCAACCCAATTAGAAAATGCTGCCGTTTTTTCAGACTGATTAGCAGTGTCTGTAAATTTTATTTGTTCTACCTCACTTGTTTTACCAGAAGTAGAAACGTATCTATATCTAATTTTAAATTGTACAACCTCTTGTGAAATGCCATCTCCAAGCTTCTTTGCATCTGGAATTGACCAAAAACCTCTAACTCTAAATTTAGGAGTTACTTTAGCAAGGTCAACAGATTCTGCAGCAGCCTTAATTTCAGTTACAATAGATGCAAATAATTTAGATTCAGAATCTCTTTCACTAATTAAAGATGCTAATTCACTTTTTTGTCCATCTCTTTCAGTTGAAGATTCAAACTTTTTGGTATTTAACAGTGCTTTTTTCTGCTTAATAACCTCGTCTAATTGTTTTAAATTTTGTTCAACTGCTATTTTATCAGCCTTTAATTGCTTAATTTTAGAGACTGTAGTATTATCAGTTAAGTGCTTATTTATTTGAACGACTTTGAAATTATCATTACTTAATTCTGGTGAATTTGGCGTTATACCAACACCAGCAGGTGGAATGTAATCTACCTTTAATGATTTAATGAATTGACCAAAATCAGAAACCTCATCTCTATAGTATGTTGCTAAGTTCTTTTTATTACCTTCAGCATCGATAATTACCAAGTTGTTAGAGAAAAACCCGATTCCTGGAGAAAAATCTTCAGAAGGTACATTTGATAATGGATCTATAGGCTTGACAAATACAATTTGTCTTTCGTTATAACCAACTTTAACCTCGATACTAACATTAGTATCTAAGTCTTTGTATATTCCAAGTTGATTTGATCCAAGTCTAATAGCCTCGAATCCCTCTAATAATTGTAACTCAACCTGTGTTGTTGAACTATCTATCGATTTTACCAAATATCTGGTAGCATAATTTCCAGAATTAACAATAACTGAATCTCCAACTTTTAATACTTCAGTATCTTTAAGTGTTTTAGATGAATCTGTGTAAGTTAATTTGTTAAGCGTATATAATTTAACCGTTTTAGTTTGGGTTGAGCCGTCAATAGTTGCTGTTCTTTGGGTGTTGTCTATCTTAACAACATCAAATGCTCCAGTATATTGAACTTCTCTTATTGGCATATCAACAACCTCAGAATCTTTATAGTATTTAAGACCCTCTTCAATTAATGTGTTGTTGAATTCCTCATATGAAATTTCACTAGAACCATCCCATACATTTTCAAAAAATTCAAGAGTAGCAGCATCTTCATTATTTAAAATAAATCTTTCAGTGTATACTCTCTCAGTTTCGATTGGAATTTGACCGCTAACATCTAAATTAACAGTTAAAAGTGGGTTTAAGAAATCTTCAAAAAACTCATTTAGCTTCGTGCTAAACTCAGTTGGAGCAGCAAGTGAAGTTATTGATTTTGAAGGACCTTTAAGTCTAGAAGTGTGTATTGTTCTATATGAGCCATCCTTAAGTCTAACATTTGCATTCGCGCCATCCAATCCGCTAATTGCACTCATGTTTTTATTAAGTCTTTCAATTTCAGACTTTAAATAACCGAACGCAGGTATTTGGATGGTCTCCATTTGGCCTGTGTTATTATTAAACAGATCAATTACAACAGTTTCTTTATCTGTTGTAATCGCCTCATTAATTCTATTAAAAGTCTCTAGCGAGTTAGTGTTTAACTCTAAAAACTGTTCAAGTAATTGTGAAATTGAATTGCTAGCGCTCATATTATCTTATAATTTCTAGATCGAATGTCTTATTTATTCTATCAATACATATAAGTTCAAGATACGGTTTGTAACTTAATATATTATTAGTATCAATAGTTGCTTTAAGCATCCAACCATTATTTTTGTCTGTGTAAATATTAATCTTATTGGCTCCTAAAACAGGCAAATCATTCTTAAAAGAAAATTTAATAGTCTGTCCTACTTCCCACTGATTAATACTATCATCTAAGTATATATTTATATTTCCGTTCAACGCGCTCGAATCAACGTAAATATTAATAAGATTTTCGTATGGTTTAACTCTTGCAATAATACCAGTTGAAGAGGCTGTAGTAGGATTAAACTTATTAGAAGCATTAATTAAACTACCGTTTGTCCCTGAAACAATATCATAGTTATATAATTTAGGTAGTGAATACCCATAATTAGAATTAACTATTTTAATTTTTCCATTTTTAGATTTATCAATTAATGTACCATTTCCAGCGTTAACAACATCTGTATTATATTGAATCTCTGCCGGTATTTGACCATTTATTACTTGATTTAATCTACCATTTACAGACGTTATCATATCTAATATTGAAGAAGAGTCTGCGTAATTTAGTGCAGCATTTTCAACATTGGACTCAAGTGATTCAATTCTATCAATAATATTATCCTGTGCTCTTGAAGTCAATAATAAATTTTCAAGGTCATCTACCCTACTTGCTATTTTAGCATATGCGTTATTTGCTTCTACTAATAATCTAGCCGCATTTTCAAGAGATGTTGTTGTGTCCAAGAATATATCCATCGAGAACGTTGAAAAATCATTAATATTATTTTCAACACCAACATTATCTAAAGAGGTATTAAATTTAACGTTTAATTTAAGAGCAAACGCATTACCATTTAATCCAGTTACGTCGTTAGGTTTATATTTTGTTAATTCAGGTATATACCATCCAGTACTTCCAGGATCGTTTTTCCAATTATCTAAAATAATAATACCATAAAGATTTGTAGCTTTATTCGCGATATTTGATTTTGAATATATGTCATAGTATACTAAAATAGCATTAAATCTAAAATCACCACCTCTTTGAGAATATTCTAAAAAGTTGCTTAATTTAGCGTCATTTACTATTTTAGCATATATTTCAGGGTTCCACTCAATTCCATAATTATATTGATCAGCTGGATCTATACTAATATTTCCAGTGTTATTATCTCCAATTGATTGTAAGTCTAGCTTAGGATCTGGGTGGGTTTGTCCAACTCTACCATTTATTTCATTCTGAGTTATTGAGTACCCAGTAGCGGTTGTATTATAATTGTTTGATTTAAATAAAACATTGGGAGTATATCCAACTGAAGATGGAACGTTTACAAAAATTTCGTTGTACACGTTACCCTTATAGTTTTTATCATTAGAAACATCAATGTTTCCAATATATTGAACAACTCTACTATAATTTGTACCAATATTTGAGGTATTATTGGGTACCTCTATAGCTCTTGAATAAGAACCTGCAACCTCTTGTGAAGTTGCTTGTTGTAGTCTAATTCCACCAATATGATTTAACCATTTAAAGAATATTTTTTCAGAGTCTGAGGCAAACAAAACTGGATCAAAGTCATCATCATTTAAAATAAAGTTTTCTAAATTTAATGCATAATTTTGAAAAGTATTCGCAAAATGGATATTAGCGTTTGGGTCTGCTATACCAGAACCAGTGCCGTCATCATAGGGTATATTTGTACCACCATCAAATAGATTACTAAATTGTATATAGTTATCACCGCTTGTAGGCGTAGCAACAACTGGAATATCTAAAAGCGCAAACTTCGAGTATTCAAAATTTATATCTGGGTTGTAATACGCTCTTGTCAAATCCCTTGCAGCGCTTGAAAAAGCGTACATGGTACCACCCTGTTCTTGCGGAATTCTTATTAATGGTGTAGCCATTTAATTTTATTATTTGTTTTTATTATGAGTTGTTGGATATAACATACCAAATAGAATTATAACATCTAAGTGTTATAGATCTTCCATCATTGACGTTAATATCTGTTGTATATCCTGAAATATTAGTAACATCGAATAATACCGAACCTCCAACTGGAATAAACGTAACTTCTCTACCCTCTACTCCAGCATTTAATAGTATTGGAGATGCTGCTAGGGGAGCTGTTGCGTCTATAAAATAAGTCGACTCTTCATATTCATTAATCACCGGCATCGATATGATACCACTTGTCGCTGAACTTGCAGCTGTCTTTTTTACGATTCCCTTTTCTATAAGTAAGTTTGCTGAAACTTTAGATTCTACATTATGTACTACCTGATTATTAGTTACAAGAAGGGTATCTAATGTACCATTATTTATTTGTAACTCTGCACCAGATATTTTACCAGTAAGAGTTAAATCTTGGTTGGCAGTATCTAATAAAGCCTCAATTTCAGAAAGACCAGTGTTTAACTCAGAGAAATTATCATTAAGAATAATTCTAGAGGAAGATAAACTATCTGTACCTAGTATTTGTGTAATGTTTGCCATTTTAAATAATTTTAATTATGTTTTTATTTGTTGTATTTATATTTCCATTAACATCCATAAGTTCTAACTCAACTGAATATTCTCCCTTATGCTTGAATAGGTGTGTTAGCCACTTATTATTATAATATATATCCTCAATATTTAGTGTATTATTTTTCAACACCCATTTTTGAGAAACTATACCAGGCATATTTGTTGTATCATAAGAAAGCGTTAAGTGATTTAACATTCTTAATTCTTTATGAGTGTCAATTAATTCTAAATCAAAAAATGTTGGATTATAACATTCGTGGTGTTGTTTAGACCCTGCTAATATTTCTCCACCTAATACGTTATTAAATAAAACATCTTCATATTCATAAGATCTTGAAGGTTCTTTTCCAACTGCTAATATGTAATCACATGTATCTAAGGTACCATCACCATCATTATCTACTAAAATGGCATTAAAATTAAACTTAGTAATTATTGGGTGGTCCTCCGGATCTAAACCATTTAATTCAGCTGATACATTTAACCAAGCATTTATGTCTGATGGATTAACTGGGTAGGCTGATGTAATTATATAAGAGTCGGTAATTAATTGATTTGAAACTGGGTGTTTTTGTATGATTTGAAAGAAGTGACCATTTGAGTGTCCATTTGAAACACTAACATTCATTTTAAAAGATGCATTAATGTCACTACCAACCCTTGTCATATTCCAATCAATATCTTGACCGTCATTCCACACATGTGGCTTTAATTCATTCCATCTGTATGGTCCTGTTGTTTCACTAAAACCAGTTAGACTTGCTGTATCTGCATATCTTCTAACCGTTGAAAATTCATATCCACCAACATCATTCGCGTCATGAATATAATTTGCTCTATCTAGAGTTAAATAGTATGTTGCAATTATATCATCAACCTCGTCTAAATGCTCTGTTGAGTGATTCCAATCCGACCCAACGTTATTCCATGAATATCTATATTGATTCCAATTTAATTTTGGAAGAGCCTTTTGAGAAATACCGTAAATCTCAACATTCTTATTTTTTACGTTAATATAATTGGTTTCTCTAAATGAACTTCTAATATTAAATAAATCGTATAAAGCCAATTCGATACTATAATCACCAGCATAAGGTAAAACAACTGGTATTTTTGAGTGAGATTCTAAATCACCTCTAAAAGTTTTTTGATATCCTCTAGGTCCCGTGACAATCCACTCAACTTCATATATGTTTCCTTTCCACCAATTATTCCATTCTAAATGATCGTCTCCTGTGTCTTCAGCATCCATCCAAGAGAAGTTTGCTTCATTCCACATATCATTATAAGATTCTACATTTAATATAACTGGTGCACCTACCGGTATACCAGCAATCGTATTGAATGTGTCTAAATTAACATCATAGTATTTTGTATAAAAAAGATCAATTGAATTACAAACACTTTCAGATACATTTAAATATATTTCAATATTTGAAGGCCCAGACATAGTATATGCTGGGTTAATAGCACCGTTAGTTGTTATAACAGTGTCAGTACCGTCAAAGGATACGTCTAATATTCTTACATATTTTCTAGTTGTTGTAGATTCTAAATAAGAAAAATCTAGAGTACACTCTTGTGTTAAATCTTCGCCGGTTATTCTCAAAATATGATCCTCGAATCCAGTGATAATCGAGTTATTTAAAAAAGATACATTTACGATCTCATATTCATTCGCTAACTCATTAAAATCTTGATCCAAGCCGGTTAATCTATAATCAACCTTTCTTAAATCTTCGATAAATAATTGTCTTTCTTCCGGGTACCTTTTAAATTCAACATTAACACCAGCAGTTTGGTCTTTAATAACATGTTGGTTATTCCAAACATTCATATTAAATTGAGAGAAATAATCGCCCTCTCCAGTAATATCGACTATTTTTGCTTGTAGCGGTAAATAATCTCTTTGTAATTTTCTTTTTAGTCCATATAGTTTTATAAGAACTTCATCTGGCGAAAAGTCTAAAGATTCTTTGACTGTTGGGATATCCCATTCATCAACTCCACCATCAGCTTCATTCAATCTATATACTAAAGAAAATCTTGAAGTTTTCTTTTGATTTGAATTTGGTAGTTGGTTACCGTTGTTTTTGTTAGCTAAAAAACCAACTTCTTTTTGGTTAGGTACAGCAACTGCTTTTAATTTACCAAAGTTTTCGCTTTGTTCATTAATATTTAGCCAATATTCTTTAAGGGTTATTTTATCATATCCAAAAAAGTCAATTGCATTTAAAAGAGCTTTATATGTTCCGACAAACGGTTTGATTTGTGAAGCTTGTAAAAGTAGTTCCTTTCTCTTTTCATTTAAAATCTTCCAATCAGTAGAAAGTTCTTTAACGTCTGATTTTTTAAATATGAAATAGTCGCTCTCCTCTAGTAACATACCCATGTTAGATAAAAGAACTTTCAATCTTTCATCTTCGCCAACAACTTCACCATAAATTCTAATTCTAGCAATCTCAAGATCGCTTCCACCATTAGTATCTGGTTGGTATATCCTTAGTATTCTAGTGTGATATCCTTCATCATTACTACTTAAAGCTATATTATATGTTACGGCATTTGATGTTACATTAGGTTGCGCTATCGTGAGTCCATTTGCTGGGTTCGTGCTACTATAATAACTAGAATCTAAAACTGGTACCTCCTGTGTTTTATTCTTTTCAACAAATAAATCACCGTCTCTTTGAGTGGCGCCATATAAAAATATGTCATCACTAAATTCATAATCATCTAAGAATTCAGCCACATATTTAGGAGATCCTATTAGGTTAGAAATTGGAGTAACGACTCTTTCGCTTCCAAGAGAAGTTTCAACCTTTTCAAGAATGTGTATTGAAAGGGTTTCATATAATCCAGTAGAAACTTCAGGCAAATAACATACGCCTTCCCATACCAAATCGTTCTGATTAAACAATAGGTTTAGGTCATTTGAATCATTATCAAAAAATCTTAGATTCTGAATTGCCATTTATTATTTTACTTTTTTGTCATCTTTTTTAATAGTGTAAGATTTGTAAGATCTTAAATATGAAACACTATCAATTATATCTGCAATTACATGTTGTATCATAACTAAAAAATCTGATAAATTAGGATTTCTTTGAATATGACCCGAAAGAGAATTTAATAAAACGTTGTCCCTATATGTATTAGGAATATTTTTACGATTATCTAAAATATTTCGCCTAACATCGTAATTTTTCTTTTTACGTACCTTAAATAAATTTTTAGTGATATCCATTACAATGCTTTTCTATTTTGTGCCTGTAATTTCGTAAATACAGTGTTTTTAATTGCAGGTTCTTCAAAGTAAACTGAAAGTGCTGCTTGTTCTCCCATTCTAGCGTCATCTGGTATAATAGAACCAGATCTATCTTGCCAACCACCTCTAAATAGAGCAACCTCTTCTTTTTCAAGAATAATATCGCCAAAAGAATCTAAGTTAATTACATTCTCCGGTAGCGGTGCACCTGGTTCAAAATTAACCTGATTTTTGGTAACCGTTCTTTTAAAGAAAACATATTTTTGTTTTCCATTTCCGATACCTTCTAGTGTTGGCGTACTTGGTGTTACAGTTACTGTTTCAGAAACATAATACCCAAGTCTTCTTGCTGTTTCTTCTTTTTCAGAAGTAAACATAACATTTACTGAGTCTATTCCTTCAACGCCTTCTAAAAGTGCAATAATGTCTGATTTAGGTAAACGATCTCTACGAGTAATATTAATTAAATAATCGGAAATCTTTGCTCTAATTTCTGAATGAAGATTTGATTTACTGTAACCTTCAAAATATCTAACTTTAACATCCATTCTAAAATATTGAACCTTAGGTTCGACTATTTTTACTTCAGTCGTAACCATTTGCCTTCCACTATTTTCTAATGTTGAAAGTATTCCATTCTTCTCGTCTTCTGAGAAAAAGAATTCATCTACTGGAATATTAAAATAATCGTTATTTTTAGTTATTTTTCTTTTTGTATCAGGCAACATGAATAAGTATATAACGTTATCGTCATCAATATATCCATCGTCTGTTGTGTTATATGCATCTAAGTATGAAAACATTCCATACTTGGATAAAAATGCCTCATAATTATCTGGAGTTGCTAACACAAATGAGTGTGATTGTAGTGGAGCTAATAATTTTGTCAACTCAGTACTCTCAGGATCTGATCCCATTTTTGGAGCAGCTGTAAAATTAGCTTCTAATAATTTATTTAAATCATAACTTTCGCCGATAGAATCAAATCCCTCAGATTCAAATTTAAATTTAATATCTCTTGATCCTGTTAAATTACCTAAAGATCCATCATTTACTAAATATTCAACATCTATAGTTGCACCTTCTACTGGGATTTCTCCAAAAGAACCATTTCCAAAATAAATATCAAGTCCTCCAGTTATACCAGTCTTTACCAGATACCCCTTTGTACCAACCTTCATATCATATAAAGAATCATATTTAGTCCACAATTCACTATTAACTGTGACTCTAACGTGATGATGGTCTGTGTTTCCTTTTATTATAAAATTAAAAGATTGTAAACTTTCTCCGGTTCCAGTTGCGGTTTGAGATTCAATTTTACCTTGAATAACCGGTATTGTTATATAGTTTGAATTGCTTTTTTCAATTCTAAATTGGTCTTGATTAGTTCTTAAAATATATTCAAGTCCATTTTTTTCAGCCTTAATAATAGTATTTGCTGGAATATTTAGAGCATCTCCTGCTATTTCATTTCCAGCAGACGTATTTAATCTTACTTGAATTTCTCCAATTGCAGCAGAACCCCTAAATGAATCATGTCCTGCAAGTCTTGATAAACCATATATTGATTCTGGATTATTTGCTGTTAAAATATTTTGTTCAACTGTAGAATCTTCAATATAATAAAATATCAATTGTGATATTTGGGATAAAACATCTAATATTTGAGAAAATGGAGATGCTGTAGTAAATAACTCACCGGCACGACCATACACCCTAGCAATATAAGATCGAGTATCTGCGATCATTTCACTAGCTTTAATTCTAGCCGTCGATAAAAATTTAAATTCTGCCATCTTATTATTTATTCTAATTTTATATGTAGACCTCTATTTTATATCTGTTGTCTACAGTTATGTCAACAAACACAACATTTCTCTCAGTTTGTCCTAAAAATTCTACCTCAACTTGAGTGTTATATTTATATGTTAAAGGAATATAATCACCAAATTGTTCTAGTATAACGTTTTTTAACATGTCATCATTATACATAAAAGAGTATACATAATCTTCTAAGTTTGCTCCGAATCTTTCGTCTCCTAAAACCTCGCCCTTTCTTGTAAAAAGACAAGTCTCAATCTGCGTTAATAGCATTGCGATTTCTTCCTCAGTTTGGAGAAAATCCGGATCAAATTGACTGTCATCTATATTCTTTATATAAAATTCCATATTGTTATATATTCAAATTTTAAGAGTGCATCATCCAGTCAGTACCCTCATCTGACTTGATTTCTTCAATTACTGCCTCTAGTTCACCTTCACCCATTCCTTGAATTAAATCAGCATTTACTTGAATATTTCCAGGAAGAGTAAATCCAAATACTCCAAGTTTTTGTCCTAAAGAAATTTTAATCTTCGCAGCACAGTATCTAAAAAAGGCTTCATCACTAAAAAGAGCACAGTCTGGAATAGTTTCATAAACCTCAAGAACAACATCTTTATATGGAGTTTCACCAGTGAATCTCAATTCATGTGTTAATTGACTATATTGAAAACTTATAGGGTTGTGAATAATTTGACGTGCTAAATCAAAGAAACTTTCATTAATTACATAGTATTGCAAGTTTTCAGCAGCATATCCAGTTTTAGAACCACCGTATGTTCCACCTAACATCATTCTTTCAATTGCAAAATCACCTTGAGTAAAGTTAATATCCATACTTCCTCCCCAGTTTGCGCCAACTGGAGCACATGCAAATACTGAAAAGATTTCACCGCCACTACCATCGGTTGGTGGCTCAAACGTAAAACTTCTTGTTCTTTTAAAATGTTCAGATTTAAACAATGACTGTGGAAGAACTATGAAGTTTTCTCTAACAGAATATTCATAATTTTTATAAAACCACTTTTTTGCACGCTTAACTATATTTTGAACCTCTTTTTTCGGAAGATTCATCGGAATCATACAAGAACCTGTGATTTCATCTGCTAATTCGTTAACAAACGTGTTGAAACACGCATTGTTATCAAATTGAGGATCTTGTGTGTTGTCGCTACTTCCTATATAAATATCACTCATTTTATTATATTATTTTTATATTGGTGTTGATAGTATTATTTCAGTTTGATTAAAAACTGTTGTTTTTTTAGAATATCCTCCTTCTCTAAATATACCACCATTCATAGTACCTTTAAATGCTCCGCTCCCATAAACATAGCAATCATCAGCAACTGAGCTTTGGTGAACGTACGAGCTTTTTATTTTTGAAGAAGTTAGTTGGGATCCTGAATAAAAATTACAAGAATCTATATCAGAACCCTCAATTTGACATGAAAACATATCACAAAATCTAAATTCGCCTCTTAAAAAACAATTCACAAATTCATATCCTTCGAGGTCGACACAGTAATCTAATCTACCATTTTTAACTTGTACTCTACCAGTATCGCTATCATAGTTAATTTCGCCTTTTGTAAAATTACCATGTGTAAATAATTTAGCCACCTTTTCTTTTATATTACTCCAATATAAAGAAACTATTTTAGGATCGTCACTTAAATCAACTGTAAAATTAGTGTCTTTAAAATTCTTTTTAATTGTTTGCCAATCTCTTCTAGCGTCAATTATATTTTGATTCTTAGACATTATTTTATTCAATTCTATAGCATTTAGTTGTGTGAATTGAGTCGACTCTGTAGATTTCCATAATTGTACTAAAAATCTGTCAATTAAATGGAGTATTGTTGTTGTTTTCTTTTGCCAATCAGTACCTCCGACATATCTAAATTCTAAATAATTTTTAACTCTTTTTTCAAAGTTTATGCCGTAATATTTTGTTTGTGGATAAATAAAATTCTGTTGATTTATATTTTTACCATCAAATATAGAAAAATCATCCTTTGGTATAACGAATTTTATTGATTTGGCATACGCTGAATTTTCTCTATTTGGGAAAAACTTAAACACTTGATCTTCATCAAAATCTAAAATAAATTTAAGAACATTCATTTTAGATATTCTATTCTTGTCATCCAGTTTTTTTCCATCAAAGGATAGATTCAAGTGAATTGAAGATCTTTCATTAGTATACCCGTTCTTGTCAATCCAAAGACATACATTAATAATCATTAAACGTGCTGCAAAATAAGGTAATGGGCCTGTAACTAATTCCATTAATTTAACGCCGCCACTTAAATCTGGTTCTATCTTGAATTCATCAGAAGTAACCTCAAAATCACTATGTGCCTTATCTTCAACTCTAATTTTTTTACCGATAAGATCGGCCAATTCTTTAGCTGTTGTTTTTATAGGTTTATTTGAATAAAATTCAAACTCAACCCCTACTAAAGCCTTTTCTAATATATTAGAATTATTTAAGTTATTCATTTATCGATAATATTTTTAAACTATAGTTAGGTTATATATCTACATTATAAATAACTATTAAATATAAACAAAAAAGCCGAGACTAAAAAATCTCGGCTTAATTATTTTAAGAAGTTATTAACAATTATAGTTCTAAAAATACCTTTCTAGTTTCAGTTTCTATTCTGGTTATTTTAACTGTGATTGTATCATTCTTTTGGATTGTTGATTTGTCAAATCCTTCTGGAAGTTCTGATATGTGGAGCAACCCAACAACACCTTCACCAACATCTAAAAATATACCGTAGTCTTTAGTAGACTTAACAACGCCTGCAACCTCAACAGGGAATGACGTATATTTTTCAGAAATTAATTTCCAAGGATCTACGACCTCTTGTTGTTCAACTTGAGTTAGCGTAATTTTATTATTACTAATAACCTCTTTGATTTTAAATTGAATTTGGTCTCCTGGTTTAATCTCTCTAGACTTATGTAATTTTAATGTTTCAGGATCTAGATCATTTATGTGAATCATCCCGGTAAGACAACCTTCAAATTCAACAAATACACCATATTTAGCAGATCCAGTAACATTACCTTCCCTAACAACTGTTAGATCTGAAGATACTTCTTCAATTTTATTTGGAATTAAAGCTTGTAAGTACGCTCTGTGTGAAACTACGATAGTTCCTTTTTCTGGTGAGTAACTTACAGGTACGACATACATTTCAGTGTTGATGATAGATTCAAAATCAACTAGCTTATTAATTCCAGCTAATGAACCTGGCATAAAGCATTCTACACCTTGGATATCAATAATATACCCTCCATTTTGAATCATGTTTTTAACAACTCCAACATATGCTGTATTACCCTCTTCAATAGATGATAGAATTTCTCTAGTCGTTGCTGCTTTAATACCAGCTTCTACTGATCCTAGTATAAATCCTCTTCGATTTGATTTCTGATCTCCAGTGATTTGAACATCAATTGAAGAACCTGGTACCAATTTAGACCTTGATATCTCAGACTCTTTAGTCATATCAACATATACCGATTCTCTATAACCGACATCGATTGAACACCATTGAGTGTCGACTCCAATAACTGTTCCTGAAAGAGTTTCACCAATATTTACTTTAAATATTAAAGATTCTCCGTTAGACTGGTAATAGTTGTCCATTAAATCATAAAGCTCCTGAGCATATGATTCTCTAGAATAAACCCTTTCACCCCTTCTAGTTTTAATATGTGGATTTGGTTTTCTTGTTTGTGACGGGCATGTTGCTTCATAAGCGTCCCACATGAAGTTTCCTTCATCGTCATAGAATTGTGATGTAGAATCTACATCTTCTTTAGCCTCAATTACTTCAACATCAGCTTCATTTACCGGTACTTCTTGTACTAATTTTTTAGATAATTCTCCGATTCTTGGTTTTTTTTGTTTTACGTCTTTTGACATTTTTTGTTTTGTTTAAAAGTTAAAAATAAGTATTAAATTCTAATTATATATCCATTTAATTTAAAATGCTGTAGGTGAAAAACCAATCATAGGTATTGTAACAACTCCTACCGTTAATTGACCAACATATATAAATTTTAATTGAGCTAAGTGTCTTGCATGTGCTGCTGCGACTGCAGTTGCAACTTGTGTTGTTGCAGCTCGTATTTGTCCCGGCTTACTAAATGATTTTCCAGAATTCCATGCCTTTCTAAGATCATTTGCTAATCTCGTCTTACTTCCATAATATATCGGTATATATGTCCCAGGAATAGGAACATTACATAAAGGTATTGGTGGTGACATTGAGAAGGGCTGTGATGTTGTGGATTTCCAATAATTGATAGTTGCTTCCGCCATAATAACATATGGATCCATATAACTACTTTCATTTGCCTCTTCAGCCGCTGCTTTTGCTTTTTCTTCCTCAATAACCGACTCGATCCATTTCTTTTTAAGATCAGCAAACTGTGCAATCTCATCTTCGTATATGTTTTTCTTCAAGTCAAGCCTAGAATATAGTGTATTCTCTATATTTGATTGCCTTACAGATTCTTGAGTATCTCCTAGCCAAGAAAATCCCTTATCAAGTATATTAATGTATGTGAATGCTAATAAATATTTCTCATCTAACCACTCTGGGATGGACTCATTATTCATCTCATGAGTTTCTTGGAAAATATGTCTGTTTAAGTTATTTTCAGATTTTACCCTTTCTATTAGATTGGCCTTTCTTTCGTCATATATTCTAGTAGTTTCACTAAGTATAAATTTTTCTAGATTGTCATTAAATTCTTTATTAGCTTTATATTGCTCAGAAGTTCCAATTCTATTACCATCTGCTGTGTATAATACTTTAAAAGTATCTTTATATTTTTCGTCTAATTCCGCTTTAATGTTGTGTTCATAATTATCATATAACATTATATCTAAGATATTCTTGACGCTTTTACACATAGAATCTATAGATCCCGTATGGTAATTGAGAGATTCTATAAAATCATAATATGCATTTGTGCCATCAAATTCATACCAGATTCTTTTTGCAGTCTCTGCTATAATCTGCTCTTGTAACATGTCCGGTATTTTACAAATTTCATTTGGGTCTTTTTCGACCACAAGTTCATTACTTAATTCATCGCCTTGTGTATTTTCTTCTTGTAAATTTAATTCATTTGTAAAAAAACCTATTGATTGAGCTTCACCATCTTGATTCACAGCAAAACCATTTTTTAAAGAATCTTTATCAATAAAATCGGGATCCATAACTACAGTGATCACTTGGTTGACTTTACCTTCTATTCCATTTTTACCAATGACACTAATTAATTCATAATTTGAAGTTATAGGATTTCCTTCAGCATATTCTGGTAAATTTAAATATGCAACACCATCAATATCATCAGATTTTAAATCAGGTTGGACAACCCCATCTATTGAATATTTAAATGTATATGGAGCACCGCCTTCAGTTCCTTTAAATGTTATTTTTCTCTCAACAATATTACTCTGAGTGTCACTGTCAACAGGAATGGTAGAAACTAATATATTTTCAGCTAATTTAATTAAATTATTTGATGCTGTTGTATCAATGCTTCCATTCGCTCCACTAACAATTTCTTCTATGAATTTATTCTTTTTAAAATATTCATAAAATTTAAATGTTCCTAGATCAGATTTATTTTTTTCAATCCACTCCTCCAATTCACAAGTTGGATTAAATGGTTTAATTACTGGAAAACCCTCTTCAAAATCAGAATATTCTTCAATTGTAAACTTTTCCTCCACAGTTGGTTCAGAAACTGGTTCATGGACTGCTGGGGATTCTTGCTTAAGTTCAGAGTGTAATTCAGAAAAAGCCTTTGTAAACCCTAAAACTGGGCCAGAGCCAAATCCCGGGTTGATTAATTCGGTTGGATAATCTGGTCTATCATTAGGATCAGGATTACCAATTGGTGGAGGATATGTTGCTATTGGAACTAATCTTTCAACACCAGGATCATTTCCTTGTAAAACTAAAAATTGACCAGGAACATGTATATTACCAAATAAAGTTTGTGAAGTTGCGACTGCCTTAAAGTATTCACGTGCAACAAACTTACCCATTTCAATAGGACCTTTAAGAGTTCTACTCGCTAGTTTATTGGAAACGTTATTAATAAATGTAGGCCAGTTTGCAGGCATAATTCCTTTAGTTTATAGGATTATATATTCTATTTATTTTCTTGTTGATACGGGGGATGCACTGGATTCCATGGAATAATCGGCTTACCGCTCGGTCCAGTAGGAGTTGGATGTATATGACTATTATACAAATCTTTAAAAATATTAAGAAATGCCTCTAAAGATTTTCCTCTAACAGTTGGTTCGCTAGTATCTTCTGAGGATTCTCCAGTGTTTGATAGATAAACATTTCCAGCATCTAAAAATATTTTATCGTCTGAAGATATTTTAATTATTCCATTCTCATCTAATTGAATTATAGGTCTCTCTTTTGCGCCAGTTCCTCTAGTGATTACTAAACCATCCTCTTCTGAATGGTATATTCTTACATTTCTTGTAGAATCATAAACTAAAGAAACAACATCATGTGGTGATGCTGAGTTATCTAGGATGTCCGCCTTTAAATCTTTACTTTGATCTATTTGAAACCAATACTCTGGATGATAGATGTTACCGTTGTCAAATCTGACAGCAACTACAGTACCAATATTTGGTGTATGATGTGCTCCTACAAAATCTCTATTCATTGGAGTTGCCCATGGAATAGCTTCATCTGGAAGATCATCAAATTTGCCAAACACCTTAACACGACATCTTCCCAGATTTTTAGGATCTGTGTTGTCCACAACCTCGCCAATCCAATGTGTGCCTTTAATATCGTCTCTTCCTTCAGCCATTTTTAATTAATGTTAATCGTTTACGTTACCAAGTGCTCTTTCAGCGGCAGCATCTAAAGCCGCTCTTGTCTCTCCGGTTGGAGGAACTGAGTCATATGCATTTGCTTGAATTGCGTTACCTATAGATTTTCTTTGGTTATCAACTGTCGTTGCGTCGTCTACTTTTTTAAGAGCATTTTGAAAAACATTCTCAAATGTTGGTATTCTATTTACAGTTCTATTTCTAACCTCTTGTACTATTTCATTCTTCTTTTGTTGAGCAAGTCTTTTTAAATCTTCCGTTGCTCCACTAATTGCGCCTCCTATTTTGTCAGTTGCTTTATCTATTAAGAAATCTCCTAAGCTATCGAAACTTTTATTTTCAGAATCAGGTGCTGGAGATAATCTATCTCCTCCAAAACTAGATTCAATTATACCATTAAGAACTCTTGCTTCAATCTTTTCAACATTTTCATATTTGATTTGTAATTCACCAACAGCAGCTCCTTCTGGATTTTTAGATAGCCCAGATAAAAAATCAGAACCTGACATCATATCAAATTCACAATAGGTTAAACCAAACATAAAGTATGGTCTAGCGTTTTGTCCTGAAATTCCAAGATTGTCATTTTCAATATCAATAGATGGTTTAAAATTATCTGGAAATCCTCTAAGGGCATCTTTGTTTATACCATTAATTTTTGGCTTAGACATATTTTTAATTGTTCTAATCTCAGTAACATAAGCCCACATTCTAAATTTTCTTAAATTAACAGGTAATACCCAATTCCATTTTTGTTCGTCAAAAACAGCTTTTTTGTATAAGTGCATTAAACCAGCGACTGTCAAGTTAATAGATTCTAGTGTAGTTATTTTTAATATTGCGTCATCCCCACCCCAGTAATTTTTAGTTGGATCGTATTTTTGAAGTCTTTCAAGCCCTTCTAAACCTTGCCAATACCACGGCATATTGTTATTTATAGTAGCTAGCGCTTGTTTAAAATTAATTAATGCTTCCAGTTTTTCGGCATAGTATTCATTACCATCTGCTAATTTTTCTAAAAATTGTTCAGCAGTTTTTGATAATAGCGGAGAATTTTCAGAATCAAAGAAATCAAATAATAATACAAACGAAAGATACGTTGGGTCTTGATACGGGTATCTACTCAACGAACCCTTTTTAAAGTCCTTTATGTTTTTAAAATCTGACATATTTTATATATTATTATTTTTAAGAAGCGACAGTGTCTTCATTAATGTTGTTAATCCTACTAGGCCATTCTCTTCTAAGAAGTGTTATCTTCTGTGCAACCGAAGGAAAATTAGCCTTATATACATATTCAATACCTCCGACTACATAATACCCGCTTAAAAATTCATCGGCAACAACAGTTCCTGCCTGTGGAATATCTTCAGTTTGATCGTCTGCCTCAACATCAAATCCTTGTTCCTTTTTTCTGTCTTTAATAACTTTATCAGCACCGATATCATCTGCATGTTCTTTAAATATTATAATAGGTATTTTTTGGTATCTATGTATTGCTGGGTTTATTGTCGCCAATTCAATTTGAAGAGTCATTTTACCAAGTTCATCTAGATTTTGTGCATTTTGTATTGCAGCAAATTCATAATTTAAATGAATATTTGAAGTTTCAGGATCTGAGTTTTTTCTACCCATCCATTTTGTTTTAACTTCTTGTTTATATCGGTCCTCTCCCCTTCTACCCTTCATAGGCTCTTCGATATCTTTCATTTTCTTACTAGAAACTGGTTCAATATCAAAACTAACTAATCCCTCTTCCGAATCGTTTTCATAGAATTTTAAAGTTTGTTTATAACCATTCTTTTTAAGATTCGATCCTGCATTATTTTGTAAAGCATATGATGATATGTGCATGCTCGTTCCAGTATATCTATTATGTGTTGATAGTAATAATGGAGCTTTCATATTATTTGATTCGTTAGTGTCAACACTAGTTTGCATATCTTCCATAGAAATGTCAAGTGCAGCGAGTGCATCCTCGAAAGTCTCTTCAGATTCCATTAGTAAATTCATATTTACAAAGTTAATGTAGTAGTATGGATCTATTGAATACGTCTGAAAAGAATCATCATCTATGTACGAATGTTTTACAAGATCACCCATAACATCGTCTATTGAGTCATATGCTATAAATAAATTCATTTCATCATCAGAAGAATCTATATTTGTCGCTAATCCTAATTTAAGATCAGTTGCTATAGATTCAATATGGTCTAATGAAGTTCCTTTACCATATGATTTTGAAATATCAGCATACAATCCCGGTACCTTCATTCTACCAGAAAACGTATATTTAATTCCTCTACGATCCGGATCTTGTGGATTTCCTTTAGGTGAATTAACTTCTACAATATCAAAATCAATTCTAATATCTTTATATGTTTCTTTTTGTCTAGCACCCAACCTAACGTTTATAACATCACCGTCTCTTGGGTATGTGTCAGCTTTAAATAAGCCTAATGTGTCCTCCAATACTAGATCGATTGTTGGTATTCTACCAGTAACTTTAAGAACCATATTCTTAATGTTTTCATCTGAAAAGGTATACCCATTAATAGAAACTAATACATTATAATCGTGACTTGTATTCGCCTTCTCATTACCTTCACCCTCTTTAAATGAATCAAACTCAACTTTATCTAATTCGATTGTGGGTTCTAATATGGTTAAAATGTGATTATCTAATGATGCCATTTATTAAATAGTTATTGTTCCATTTCCAATTGAAATATTCGGAGCGTCTCCTGATTTTCTAATATTAGGTGGTAATATCTCCTTAGATCCATTAATCTTTTGAGCAGCCTTTCTTTGAAGATACTCAACCCTTTTAGCGTCTTTCTTACTAAGTCTTTTAGTATTAATAAATTGATCTCTAATGGAAAGTTTATCTTCGTTTGCATTAACCTCCTTAAACGGAATAACTCTAGTTGTAGCAGATTCGTTTGTCGGTATTAATAGAACATCTCCTTCATTAATTGAAAATGGATTCGATATACCATTATATTTTAATATGTAGTCAGAATAGCTAGAATCTCTATAATATTTAAGAGATATTAAGTCTATTCGACATATCTCATCCGATTCGACAATATGTTCAGCTATTACTTGAATGTCGGGTACAAAAACTAGGGATGGTTGTGTCATCCTAAGTTTACCATCTAATATTGGTTTTTCAAAAAGACTCTTCATTATCCTGTTGCTAATTTTCTAAATTTATCGACATATGCATTACCTTTACGATCCTTGTTACCATATGCACTTGTATCTGAAGTTTCATTAATATCAACTCCATCGTTTGGTGTTAGATAAAATCTACCTCTACCAGCGTTAAACATTGATTCAATTTCAGCTCTATCTCTAGGCCTTCCTGGTTTTAATTTAATAGTAACTACCATTCTTTCAGGAAAGTCTTGAACCCCAGTTCCTCCTTCAAAATGTATATCTGTACTTTGACATGTTAGATTTCCAACAACCATTATTGGATTTAATGGATTACCAATAGTTACATGCCATGCACCTGTAGGATCACCAGTAAGTAAGGCGTTAGCTGCCTGTCCTCCTTGGGGTGTATTAAACATTTTCATTAATGAACCACCAACAAGATTATTTAAAAGCTTTGAATCCTTACCCTTCATTAAGTTCGATATTCCAGTACCAACACTCTTAAACATATCACCCATGTCTTTCATAACAGAACCTAAAAATCCAGTATAATCACCGCTTTTTAGCTTAGCAAGATCTCCTAAAGGTCTGGCAGCTCCGCCACCTCCAGTATATCGAACAGCTCCTCCCCAGAAAGGTGCAGTATTAAATGTTAAAGCCAGTATGTTAGCCATTTGGTCTAACATCATAATTTTAGGGTTAACACCACCAAAACTTCTTAATTCATATTCAAATTTAAGTGTAAATTCTTGTTCAAATGTTAATCCTTTTTCTCTAACAAGAGTATCTTTAATAACATTAAGAGGTCCGAATACATGGTTTGGATATGTATTTGAAAACGCATCATACCCTGCATTTTTTTCAGCAGAATTAGATGCTACGGCGTCTTTTCCAGCAGATGCGTTTGAAGCGGCTGATAAAAATGTACTACCATTTACAAGGGCTCCAAATTTACCACCACTCTGTCCTCTTTGACTTTGTAGTGTTTGTACATCAGCTTCAGCGTTCTTCCATTTGTAACCATGTGTGAATTTTAATATGTCTTCAATTTTATTTCCAGGAGTCTCTCCCAAAAAAGTTATAGCGCGAGCAATATCAGGATGCTTATTATCTATCATTTTTCCGTCATCGCCTAAAATTTTAGGAGTTATAATATCATCAGTTACTGGGAATGCAAATCTTCTAAGAGTAATCATCTGATTATTTGCTATTTTTCCATAGTATCTAGCTAATGCAAAATCAGAGTAGTCATATTTGTACCCTCTATTTTCTCCATCTCTACTTGTTATTTCTATAATTTTGGAAGCACTTGGATTAACCAATTCTTCTTGATTAATCTTGTGATATTGTCCACTAGTAGAATCATATCCTTTAGAGACTCCAGTTAATTGATTACCCCTATAATTGACAAGTGAAAATCTATTAAATATCGAGTATGGTCTAGCACCTTCACTGATTTCAGCTCCTTTTGTAGTACCATCTTTATTATGGCCTTTCTTGTTGGTACCTCCTGCAGCAGTACTCTTATACTTCATAGAATCTACGTCCTTTACATAATATGATTTTTTGCCGTCAGCAGGTTCAGCAAATGGGATTGGTCTAGAGTTTGTGCTTGTCGATTCAAGATTAGATTTTTGAATAGCACTTCCCTTTATAATGTTTTTAATGTTTGATTTAACAAATTCATTAATTACACCGTCTGGATTCTCAAGATCAACTAATGTCCAATCAACGCCTGAGGTTTCATCAATCTGCTTTTTTAATTTAGCGTCTTCTGCACTAATTTCTTCAGGATCACCTGCGATACCAAGTGCATCTTTAGCAGCTTTAATACTCCCTTTACCAAGATCGTTTGAAAAACTTTTAAATCCCATAGATTCTGTAGATATATTTATTTTTTATATATATCCACATTACCTTGACTATTCTAAATCATCAAGCTCTCTGGATTTAGGTTTAAATAATAATTTATTGAAGTATTCTGGATCCGGATCTAACCTTTCACCTAAAAATTTCTTAAGGTGTGCTTCAAAAATACCCCTACTTTTATAGAAGTATTTTCCAGAAGAATATGTAGATCTATTAGAAAGCTCAAATAATTCTTTAAACTTTCTCTCTATTAAAAAATCTTGTATATTTGTATATAACTCAATTATTTCAGTATGTGTCTTAGAACACATTACCGAATCAACCACAATTAAATAAGATTCCCAATTAGAATTAATATGATCTTCAAGTTCTTTTCTAGTTTTAAATCTCTTTCTAGATAAATTAAATTTAGTATATCCACCACTAAAAGACTTGTCGTATTTCATACCAAACATATATCTTTTTAGAAAATCTACGTCATCATAAATTCTAATTATTCTAATTTGGTACCTTGGCATTTTGTCGTTAAACTCAACATCATGAATTATGCATCTTACCGGAATTAAAACATTTGGAAATTTAGAATTTGTAATTAGAGCATGTATATACTCTCCTTTAGAAAATAATTTATGTCTAATCATTTTTTATAAACTTAACATTCTCGAATTGAGATAGGACTCCAGACTGTGGGTAATCTTCTCTATCAATAATTACTAATGAAATTTCGACATGATGATCACTAATATCCGAAATAAAAGAGATAAAATTAGAAACAGTATTAGTGTCTAAGTTCTTAAATAAATAAATTAATTTTGTGTGGTTTTTTTGAGTAAAAAACCTGTTAATATCGGATATTATTGAAAGTCCAACAACAGAATCACTAGGGTCTTCTGAGTACGGGTCTGACTTCATGAGCTTATTTTTGATAGAGACGTGATCTACGATCTTTGTTGATTTTCGATCAACGTCTCTAACAAATTTATTAAACTCTCTTTTTGAAGAACACCATACGCATTCTATTGTTTGATTAATCATTTATCTTATATTGCAGTCTTCAGATTTTCTAATTGAACTTGAAGGTTGCGTATTTTTTCTAGAGCCTCTTTAGGTGTCGGCTTATAATGTTGACCCCAGTCTGTGATGACCTTAATCTGCTCTTTACTTTTAGAATTACCAAAGGATAAACCAATATCCATACATAATTCTTCAATGAATTTAATTTTGTCTTCAACAGTATCAAATTCATGTACATTTGTTGCTTCAAACGATTCTCCAGCAGCATTAATGTTATCATCAATTACTGTTTTAATTACACCGTTATCAGCTAGTGTTATTTTAATTGTTTGCATTTAATCTTGCTTTTAGAGATGATTGAGCCTCTTTTCTTAATCTTCTAGCCTCTTTTTTATCTTCCCTATAAGTATTTTTATCCTTGATTGAATCCAATGCAAATGCTTCTTCTAACTTTGAAATTTCTTCTTTATTATATCCCATAGAACCCCAAGTTTCGATTAAACCATTAAGAATCGTCTGCAATTGGTTTTCTCGTTCATCATTAACTCTATTAACATGCGCTTCATGTGCTGCCTTTCCGTCAGCTGCCATTTTATCATACCAAGCTCTTCCTTGTTCTGAAAATCTGCCAAACATGTTTTTAATTTTTAAATACCCAGCTGCTCTGAACTGTCCTCTTCTTTGTCTTCTTGACATTGTGCTTCCTTTACTCATTGTAATAATTGTTTATGAAATTAGTAATTTCTTCTGTTAAATATTCTTGTAGTTTATTTATCTCAATTTTCGACACTGCAACTTTTGCAATAGTATCAATTAATTCCTTTGGATCCTCTTCTGAGTTTTCAATTAACATTGTATAAATATCCTTTGTTGGTATATTTAAATTTAACGATGTTTCGAATTTCTCGATGTTCTTTTTAGAAAGCCTTTCAACCAATTGTTCAATTGCACTCGGTGGATTAGTTTCTTGGTTTTCTTCTACAATTTGATTTGTAGTTTCTTTGATAGGATTTGATTTAGGAGTGTTTATATTTTTACTAACACCTCCTAGTTTATCAGCACCCGGTAGGGGAACGACACCATCAACAATAGGTTCCATAAATTCAGACAACACATTTTTAAAAATTCTACTACCATTTTTAAAGTAATAAAAATCTTTATCTTCTGATTCTACAGTAACGATTTCTCCAAAATTATCGCCCTTCTTCCATTGAAACTGCTTTAACTGTTCTTTAGTTTCTGACATTATATCTTTATTTTTATAGTTATATTCATTTTTTTTAAAATGTTTCCTAAGTGCGTTAAATAGCTTTCTGGTTATCATCTTTAAAGTATGTTTTGCAAAATTGATCTACAAAATTAACACTATTTGAATCCCCAATAAAAGCTTCTCTCTTTCTAATATAGGTATAATAGAATCTTTCACTTCCATTTTCTTTTAAATATTTCTTTAGTACCTTGACTTCTGGTAAATAAATTTTATTAATGCTCATTCCATGCGTTTACTTGTTCAACAATAATATCGGCACGCTGTAATAATTCAACGCCTCCCATATCTCTATAATCTTCTGTGTAATATACTTTTGAAATACCTGCTTGTATAATTAATTTTGCGCAATCAAAACAAGGGCAGGTTGTAGTATATAATGTAGCTCCTTCACAACTCATTGTTGATTTGGCAACTTTCATAATTGCATTTGATTCAGCATGTAGGACTTCTCGTTTTGTGATCGCATTCTTTTTAGTACAGCATCCGTTTTCACAATCGTATCCGTGATCTTCGATTAACTCTAGCGCAATATCTGGATTTTCATAATATTTAATGTCGTCCTCTTCACATTTATTATCAAATCCGTGTGGCATTCCGTTATAACCAAAAGATATTACTTGGTTATCTTTTACAATTATACAACCAACCTTTCTTCGGTTAGCATAACTTAGTTTCGCAAATTGGTAAGCAACTTGCATGTATGTTATTTCTATCGGGATTCTAGGCATAAAAAAAGTCTATATATGTTATATTATATATAGACTTTTTAAAAAGTTTAGTTTTTATTAATCTTCTAATTCAGCACCTGGATTATTTGAAGATTCCTTCATTTCGCTCATCTTTTTTGTATAAGCTTCAACCATTTGGTTTAAACAAGCCTCATAAGCTTCATTAGAACTTTCGTTCTTCATTTCTTTAAGAGTGTTTGCAGCAAGTGTAGCGACTAGTGCAGCATTTTCAATCATGTATGTTTCGATTGTATGATCGTCATGCGCATCAGATTCCCAAACAGAAGCCTCTTCTTTAACGTTTGCATAGCAATTTTCTAGCATTTCAGAAACTGGAACCATCTCTTCTTCAGAAGATTCTTCCTTATTTTCTGATTCTTCAGATTCGTTAGCTTGAACCTCTTCAGCATCGTCTTCTACCTCTTCGATATCTTTTTCTTCTGGTTCTCCTGTTTTTACAACAGTATCTTCAATCTCTTCAGATCTGTCCATTTCTGAAATGTATTGTTCGAATGATTTTAATTTAGCCATAATTTTATGTATTATTTTATTATATTTTAATTATATATCTTTAAATTAAAATGTATTTTATTGCTCTTTATTCAGTGTTGGTGTATTATCATGACCGCACTCATGACAGATGTACAAATCGTCACCACCATCCTCTAGCTTCCATTCCCAATCGCAGTTATCACATTTCACCAGGTTTACTGTAAATTCTTCAAATAGTTTTACGTGCTTCATGAAGTATATATTTTAATTTTAAGATCTGATTTACCGGGTATGATTCTGTGTATTACTCCTTTAGGAATTTTAATATCGACACCCACAATCATTGGAATTGGTAATTCATTATCATATTGAAATCTCCAATCAGAATCTTCTAATACTTCAACTAATCTGTCTTCTGGATCTGCATGCCATTTATATAAATGATCAGGATAACCTGTAGTAAACTCTCTGATAACTTCATTATCAGATATAATAGTTTCAACAAACGGTTTTGTGTTATCGTCAATTTTACGGATCATTTCCTCCATTGACTCTTTTCCACATTTACATTCTTTACATTTACAATCCGGATTTACCATGGCTGATCACTTTTAATTCCTAATTGTTTTGAGAAAAGAGTTGGTCCATAGCATGCCCAAAATCCTGCCTTCATTGGATCCATTTTAGCTGCTTTATCACAGCCATGTCGAGCCCAAAAATTAGCAGCACGTCCAGGATCGTCGTTCTTTACTGTAGTTGAAGGGTCTCCCCATTCAATTTTCTTAGCAACAATATTACCCTCTTTATCAGTTCTTCCACTATTACGATAAACTATAAATTTAGCCTTACCTCCTCTTTTAGGACTGTCGAGTTTAACTTTGATTTGATTTCCTCCACGTTCTTTATAAACAGCATCTTTGCCAACTTCAAGATTTTTAGCCATCCAACCAGAAGGTCCTTTAAGAATAATATTACCCTCATCCCAATATTGTTTAACCTCCTCGAATAATTTGCAGTAGGCATCGCTACCCAATCTAAACAGAGAATTTGTTAAATCCAAATCCTCATCGATATGCGCTTTTAATTCAGGCGAAACTCCTTTCCAGTCTTCAAATGTCTTTATAAATTTCACGATATTTTATATTTAGTTAAATCTGATTTAGTAGGCATCCAAATAATTTCATTATCATCGGCATCGGCATCGGCAAAAATGATTGGAGTTCCTTTAGGAATTAAATAAGCTCTTTCAACACCTTGAGCCCAATCTAAATATGCTCCTTTCTCTGTTGTATATGAATTAACGCCATCTTGCTCTATTTTTGAAGTTCTGTAAATTATAAAATCAAAAGGAGCAGGTGTCTTTTTAGCAATAGATGCAAAAATGCCGTCCATTTCCTTTTTGTTAAATAACGGTACTCCACCTCTTCTACCATATTCTTGAAACCAATCTTGAAGT